>Ga0209403_10001361_pt1 | contig 32014 bp, 34 predicted proteins | sample ArcticOcean_MG_C_8_FD_187440 | JGI IMG/M metagenome (GOLD analysis project Ga0209403, IMG submission 187440) | Marine microbial communities from western Arctic Ocean - ArcticOcean_MG_CB11_86 (SPAdes) (version 2) | ecosystem: Environmental > Aquatic > Marine > Oceanic | place: Arctic Ocean...
CTCGTCTTCATGGTCGTGCACAGCTTCCATGCAATGATATAGCGCGAGTAATCATCAAGGATCGTCGACAGATACATCCAGCCCCAGCCAATGACCTTTAGATAGCACTTTCCATTCTTGCGACCGTATACGGTTTCAAGCAAGAAATTGACCTTGGAAAAGATTATCGTTTGGAGTTCAGCATTCACCCGCAAAGGCGTGGCTGGCACGACACACACACTGGGATGGAAATTGGAAGAAACAGGCGCAACCAACATTCAGCCTACTCTCTCATGGCCCAACCGTTTCAGCCGGTTCATCGGGGATAAGGCTTATGGCCTTCTGATAGCAAATGCGCTTGACCTTCGAGTTCCTAAAACAACGGTGTTCAGCCGCCGCATTGCGCCGTTCTCCTTCGGCCAAAACACAGATAGCCTTGAGAAATGGTTTCGTACTTGCCCGCCCGAACCAGTAGCTGGGAAATGCACAACACAACATGGTTGGCTTGATCCATTTCTCCTTATCGCAACTGAAGATCCTGATGGGTCAGAAATTTCAACCATACTCGCGCAAGCAGATGTCCCCGCTGTCTTTTCAGGAGCCGCTATAGTTAGCGGTGACGGTGAATTGATTATTGAGGGGAAACGGGGTGAAGGTGAATCATTTATGCTCAACACCGCAAAGCGAGTGGTATTACCTGCGGCTATTCAGGTGGACATAACAGAGCTACACCAAGATATTTTTAATCAACTCGGGCCGGCTCAGTTTGAATCGGCACATGACGGGATGAAGCCATGGATCGTGCAAATTCACCATGGAGAAACGGAATCTGCCGGCAATGTCATTGTTCCGGGTGAAGCTTATAAATGGCACCATTTTGACGTTAATCTGGGACTAGAAGCTCTTCGCAGTAAAATTCATTTGATGGTAGTAGGAGAAGGCTTAATCATTGTCGGCGACGTTGGCTTTACAAGCCACATCGCTGGTGTATTGCGGGAAGCAAAGTTTCCGGCACGATTGAGTTCCGATTGGTCCAAAATGGACGAACAGACAATTGAGGTCCGCTTGCATCAATAACGCTGGCCCTCTCTGCCCGTAGCAATTCTGACAGGCGTGTCCAACGCTATAATCTGTAATGGTGACACCGCCATCATGCAGTTTAGTCACGATTTCGCCCGGCCTATGTTATGCTCCACCTCCTGAAATTCAGTCGCGAGCACACCACATGTTTGCGGGACCCTGGATTTCAAAACAAAGCCAATTAGGATCGAAAGATCTGGTCTATATTTATTATTTTTGAACTTCCAAGCACCCACCACCAAGCCATCAAAGGAACAGAAAAATCCCTGCAACCCCTACCCCACAACCTTCCGGCGACCCAACCGGCCACCTGATGGGGCCGAGCACACGCTCTGGCCTCGCCGGGTCCGATCCGGATCGGCGCGATATGGGGCAGCCGTTTGAGCTGGTTTCGGAATATACGCCGGCCGGCGATCAGCCGCAGGCGATTGACGCGATCTTAGCCGGCATTGCTGCGGGCGAGCGCGATCAGGTGTTGCTCGGCGTTACCGGCTCGGGCAAGACCTACACCATGGCCCATGTGGTGCGCGAGCTGGCCCGCCCAACTCTGGTATTGGCACCCAACAAAACGCTCGCAGCCCAGCTTTACGGTGAGATGAAGAGCTTCTTCCCCAACAATGCGGTCGAATATTTCGTCTCTTATTATGATTACTACCAGCCAGAAGCCTATGTGGCGCGCACCGATACCTATATCGAGAAAGACGCCTCGATCAACGAGCAGATTGACCGCATGCGCCACGCCGCCACCCGCTCGCTGCTCGAGCGCCGCGATGTGGTGATCGTTGCTTCGGTGTCGTGCATTTACGGCATCGGCTCACCCGAGACCTATTCGGCGATGACGCTTTATCTCGAAAATAAATCCAGCATGGAGCGGCGCGAGCTGTTGAAAAAACTGGTTGAGCTGCAGTATCGGCGCAACAATCAATCGCTTGAGCGCGGCGATTTCAGGGTGCGCGGCGATGTGGTTGAAATCTTCCCGGCCCACTCGGAGGATCGCGCCTGGCGCATCTCCATGTTCGATGATGATATTGAAGAGATTGTCGAGTTCGATCCGCTCACCGGACATAAGACGGCCAAGCTCGATCACATCCGCGTCTATCCCAACAGCCATTATGTAACGCCGCGCCCGACCATCAATCAGGCAGTGAAATCAATCCGCGCCGAGCTCGCTGAGCGGCTCGAGGAATATAAGCGCACCGGCCAATTGCTCGCCGCCGAGCGCCTCGAGCAACGCACCGTGTTCGACCTTGAGATGATGGAGGCGACCGGCAGCTGCGCCGGAATTGAGAATTATTCGCGCTATCTGACTGGCCGCGGCGCCGGCGAGCCGCCGCCGACTTTGTTTGAATATCTGCCGGAAAACGCTCTCCTCATGGTCGATGAAAGCCATGTGACGGTGCCGCAATTGAACGGCATGTATCGCGGCGATTTCAAACGCAAATCAACGCTCTCGGAATTCGGCTTCCGCCTGCCGTCTTGCATCGACAACCGGCCGCTCAAATTTGAGGAATGGGAAAGCATGCGCCCGCAGACGGTGTTTGTCTCGGCGACGCCCGGGCCGTGGGAGATGGAGCGCACCGCCGGTGTTTTCGTTGAGCAGGTGATCCGCCCGACCGGCCTGATTGACCCGGTCTGCATCATCCGCCCGGTCGAGGATCAGGTCGATGATCTAATGGCCGAAATTCGCGATTGTGTGAAGCAGAGCCTGCGCGTGCTGGTGACGACGCTGACCAAGCGTATGTCTGAAGACCTGACCGAGTATCTGCATGAGGCCGATATCCGCGTACGCTATTTGCATTCGGATGTGGATACGCTTGAGCGCATTGAGATCATCCGCGATCTCCGCCTCGGCGTCTTCGATGTGTTGATCGGCATCAATCTGTTACGCGAGGGCCTGGATATCCCGGAATGCGGATTGGTGGCGATTTTGGATGCGGACAAGGAAGGCTTCCTGCGCTCACGGACCTCGCTCATTCAGACCATTGGTCGGGCGGCGCGCAATGTGGATGGCCGGGTTATTCTCTATGCCGACAAAATGACTAATTCGCTCACCCAGGCGTTGGATGAAACCGAGCGCCGGCGCGCCAAACAGCAGGAATATAACCTCGCCAATGGCATCACGCCGACGAGCGTGAAGAAGAATATCGGCGATATTCTCCATGGTATTTGCGAGCAGGATTATAACACCGTCGATACCGGCGATGAGGAAACCCGCCATCTCGTCGGTGCCAATCTAGATGCTCATCTCAAAGATTTGGAGAAGCGCATGAAGGATGCGGCGGGCGAGCTAGAATTCGAAGAGGCGGCGCATCTGCGTGATGAAATTCAGCGCCTGCAGGAAAGCGAACTCGGCCTCGCCACCAAACGCAGCGGCGCGTCCATCAGCAGTGAAGTACGCGCCGGACGCAGCCATGGCGGCGCACCCGGCACCCGCGGCACCGGCAAGAAAAACAAATTCGCCCGCAAGCCGAAGCGGCGGAGTTATCGTTAGTACCAACGGGTCATGAAGAATGACCCGTTGTATTTTCCCTCAAACGCCGGGCGCGCGGATGCGTGCGCCCGGCAGGGTCAATAGAAAGAGTGCGCCCGAGCATGCGCGAGGCAGCCAAGCGCGCGGATGCGCGCGCCCGGCGCTTGAGGGCTTCTTAAAAATGGGGTACCGCTTGGGAGGGGTTTTTGTTTCGCTAGTAACAGGCGGCGATGATTTCGGTGTTCTCAAAGGCTTCCCAGGCGACCAGCCTGCCGCGCTTCATTGTGAAAGCCCAGGCGAAAGTGACGTTCCAGTGCTTGCCTTTGGGCTTTGAGCGCGCGACCTCCTGGCCGGTGACGATGATGCGCCCGCCCTCGCCGATATATTCCTGGAACTCCTGCTTGCCGAAATCGACCGCACTTTCAATGCGCTTAAGATAGGTTCTCTGCCGCGCTGCACCTTTCCAGCGACCTGCCCAGGGTAGCTTTTTAGTGCCCGGCAAAACCCACACGCAATCCTTTGATTGTAGCGCCAGCATGGCTTCCAAATCGCCCGCCTGGAGCGCCTTCAACCATTTGCGTAGGATTTGCTTATTGTTTACTAGCGCCATTTTTCCAACCTCCCATGATTTCTGTTCGCCCAGCACGCTAGGCAGCGGGCGAGATGTGGTCAAGCAGGGCAATCTTTGTGCTGCGAGGATTGTATAAATTAGGGCACAATGGTGGCGCGTCAGAATTTAGTCCGGTAATTTAACATGCAGACCTCATTTCCTGAACCCCGCGCCGCACTCGTTACCGGCGCCGGACTGCGCATCGGCCGAGCCATCGCGCTGGCGCTGGGTGCTGACGGCTGGGCGGTTGCCGTGCATCACCGGGACGGCGCGGCAGATGCCGAAGAGACGGTGGCAATGATTGAAGCCGCCGGTGGGCGCGCCGTGGCGCTTGCCGCCGAACTCGGCGATGAGGCGGAGACGTCAACTCTGGTCGGGCGCGCCGCGGAAGCATTGGGGCCGCTTGGCTGCCTTATCAATAATGCCTCGATGTTTAAATATGACAATGTGGAAAGCGCCACCCAGCAATCCTGGGACAGCCATATGGCCGTGAATTTGCGCGCGCCGTTTGTGCTCAGCCAAGCCTTTGCCCAGAGCTTTCCCGCCAATGCAAATGGCGTGATTATCAATATCCTCGATCAGCGCGTTTGGAATTTAACACCGCATTTCGTCAGCTATACGCTGAGCAAGGCGGGCCTCTGGACCCTGACGCAAACCCTGGCCCTGGCCTTGGCGCCACACATCCGGGTGAACGCCATCGGACCGGGACCGGTGCTGGCGAGCACCCGGCAAACGGCAGCGCAGTTCCAGGCGCAATGCGAGAGTACGCCGCTTGGCCACGGCGCCGAGCCGGAGGAAATTTCCGCTGCCGTGCGCTTTATCCTTGCAGCGCCGGCCATGACAGGGCAAATGATGGCGCTCGATGGCGGCCAGCATTTGGGCTGGAGCATGCCGCGTGACAATCTGGTGGAGGAATAGAGCCGCCGTGAACAAGCCTACACCCCTGCGACCCCATGTTGAGACCGACAGCCAAGCTGTAGGCTCCTTCCGCCGTGTCTTTGTGCATGATCTAATTTTACCCTGTGCCATCGGCGTGCATGCGCATGAGCATCATGCGCCGCAACGGGTGCGCATCAATGTAGATCTGATGGTGCGTGAACAAGAGCGCGCTCTCCAGGACCGGATTGAGAATGTGGTGAGCTACGAGCATCTGGTGGATGGCGTGCGCGCCCTGACCACCGATGGCCATATTAATCTGGTCGAAACACTGGCTGAGCGCATCGCCGAACTATGCCTGAGCGATGGCCGGGTTGCCCAAGTACGGGTGCGGGTTGAAAAGCTCGATATTTATGCTGAGGCAGCCAGCGTGGGCGTCGAAATTGAGCGCGAACATGGCGATTCATAGCGCTGGCACAGCCGCGTAAATGCGCCGTAGCGTGGCTCTGAATGAGGCGCGGCGCAACAATTTGTACACATGCAGAAATATTCCCGAGCTCACGAAACTGTGATCACGGCATTGCGACAAGAAATTTATTGGACCGAAATTTTCAAAAATAAATATATTAATATCAATCGCTTATCTCGGTATTCAGAAACACAGGGGCGCTGTGAAAAAAAATCCCTCGTTTGCCATCGTCTAAATGTCCAGCTTTTTCTCGAGTCCTTGCCAGACTTATCCACAGATAGTTGATGCATCCCCCGCAACCCCTGATATAGCTGTGAATTCCTGCTTTTGATCGACATTCTCAGGCCGCAAGCACACCCTGTACGGTTTGTGGATTTACACAAAAATATTGATGCAAATCATGGACTTCGCCGCCGTCTAGACTAGCATTAAACAAGTGTTGACCCCCGTAAACGACGAGCGGACGAGGAGAAACAGGCAATGGCATATAAAACAATTTTACTTCATCTGGATGGCGGATCGCGGGACGAAACAGCGCTTGATATCGCCCTGAGAGTAGCTGCCGACGAGCAGGCGCATCTGGTTGTGCTGCGTGTCATCCACCCGTTTTACCCCGCCATGGGCGCGTTCGGCGATGCCGCCGCCGGGGTAATTGCCGATATGCAGCGTGACTATCTGGACGAAGCCGAAGCTGCGGCTGATAAGTTGCGCGAGGTTAGCGAGCGTCGAGCCGAACAAGCGGGTATTCCCCTGGAGTGGCGCCAGGAAGAAGGCATGGCAGGCGATATAGTGCCATTACAGGCGCGCTATGCCGACCTAACGATCACCAACCAAATCGACCCGGACAATGTGGATGCGCCGCGTAAACGCAGCTTGCCGGACGAACTGGTAATGCAATCCGGCCACCCGATGCTGGCTGTCCCTTATGCCGGTAGTTTTGCCGCCATGGGCAAGCGCGTCCTGATTGCCTGGGATGACAGCCGCGAGGCGACGCGTGCGGTCAGTAACGCCATGCCATTCCTACAACGAGCTGATATAGCCTCGGTGCTGAGCATTAATCCGCGCCAGGCGAATCACATCGCCGGTTTCGATATTTCAAACCTGATGGCCCGCCATGGCGTCAAAACGGAAGCGATACGGACGGTTTCCGGCGATGTATCGGTGGGCGACCTGCTCCTATCGGAAGCAGCTGACCTGAGCGCTGATATGATTGTGATGGGCGCCTATGGCCATTCCCGCATTCGTGAGTTTATTTTAGGCGGTGCCTCCCAGCACATTCTCGCCTCCATGACCGTCCCCGTATTCATGTCGCACTGATAGGAATATATCGCGCGATCCTCATGCATAGCTCCGGCTGTTAACACCATACATTTTGTGCAGTCGGGGCTGTATTTAACGCTAAATAACGCCATCACGGTAAATATTATTCACATCGGTCTCGCGCCACCAGCTAAGCCAAGAGAAATAGACACTGTAATTTCCATAAAAACGAAGTAAACTTTTTGTTAATAATAAATTTGTTGTTTATCAATCTGTTGCTATTCCTGCACAAAAATAAGGCAGATGGCATTAAGACATTGGATTGGTTGGCAGTCGGGCAGCGCATCGGCTTTGACACACAGGGTTATCCATAGGTTTGGTGGATAGCATCCAAAAGACTTTGCAGACGCGGCCAAGTTTGTGCGCCAACTGCTTGAATCGATAGTGATTGCCTGCCGATAACAAAATATTCTGATAGCTGAAAGCTGCTGACAAATTGTGCTCGAACCACCAAATCTATGGCATGTTGGTGGCACCGCAGTGACGAGTCAGCGTGACGAATCAGCACGGCTAACCAGCACGGCACGGAATAGAAAATGTCAGACGGTGACACCACAAATCAGGAGGACATGGTTAAAAAGCCATCGCCGGTGATGTCATCGCTGCAAAGCGGCCTTGAGACATTGCGCAGAGCGGTTGCTATCATGCCGCAAAGCCCCGGCGTCTACCGCATGCTGAATGCGGCGGGTGATCCGCTTTATGTCGGCAAGGCAAAAAACCTGAAGAAGCGGGTTACCAGCTATACCAATGTCGGTGCACTTCCGCACCGTCTGCAGCGTATGGTCGCCGGGACGGCGAGCGTCGAAGTGGTGACAACTAAAAGCGAAGTCGAGGCGCTGCTGCTTGAAAGCAATCTGATCAAGCGCCTGAAGCCACATTACAATATTGTTCTCAGGGACGATAAATCCTTTCCCTTCATTCTCATCACCGGCGGCCACGCCTATCCGCGCATTACCAAATATCGCGGCGCGAAGAAAGCCGATGGCGAATATTTCGGCCCCTTTGCCTCAGCCGGCGCAGTTAATCAAACCGTCAACGCTCTGCACCGCGCCTTTCCGCTACGCTCATGCTCAGATTCGATTTTCGCCAGCCGCACCCGACCCTGCCTGCAGCATCAGATCAAGCGTTGTGTGGCACCCTGCGTGGGGCGCGTCAGCGCAGAGGCTTATGCCACCTTGGTGGATGAAGCGCGCGATTTTCTTGCCGGTCGCAGCCGTAACATTCATGCCCGCCTGACCGAGCGCATGACGGCAGCCAGCGATGCCCTCGAATTCGAGACCGCCGCCGCCTACCGCGATCGCATTCGCGCCCTTGCCCATATTCAGGCGCGCCAAGGCATTAACCTTCACTCCTTGCAGGACGCCGATGTTATCGCGGTGCATCAAAATGGCGGCCAATCCTGCGTGCAGATTTTCTTTTTTCGCACCGGTCAGAATTACGGCAACCGGGCCTATTACCCACGCCATCAAAAAGATGCCAGTGCGAGCGAGGTGCTGTTCGCCTTTATCGGCCAATTTTACAGCAATCGCACGGCGCCGCCGCTGCTGCTTATAAACCAGAAACTGGAGGATCAGGGCCTGGTGGAAGAAGCGCTCTCGCTCAAGGCGGAACGCCGCGTGCATATTCACCAACCCAGCCGGGGTGATAAAGCGCGCATGGTGATCGACGCGGAGCGCAATGCACGCGAAGCCCTGGCCCGGCGCTTCTCTGAAAGTGCGGCGCAGAGAAAGCTATTGGAAGGCCTGGCCGAAAAACTCGAGCTCGATACCGTGCCGGCGCGCATTGAGGTTTATGACAACAGCCACATATCCGGCACCAATGCGGTTGGCGCCATGATCGCCGCCGGGCCTGAAGGGTTTAACAAGAAAGGCTACCGAAAATTCAATATCAAGAGCGATAAACTGCCTCTAGCGGCAGGCGGCATTACGGCGGGAGATGATTTCGGCATGATGCGGGAGGTTCTCTCGCGGCGTTTTTCTCGCCTCTTGAAAGAAGACCCGGAGCGCGCCCAGGGAACCTGGCCGGACCTGATTCTAATCGATGGCGGCGCCGGGCAGCTCAGTGCCGTGCTCGATATCTTCGCCGAGCTCGGGGTCAGCGATGTCGCTGTGGCGGCAGTGGCCAAAGGACCCGATAGAAATGCCGGACTGGAGCGCATCTTCATGCCCGAACGCGCGCCGATCTCGCTGCAAAAGCGCGATCCCGTGCTATATTTCGTCCAGCGCCTGCGCGATGAGGCGCACCGCTTTGCCATCGGCACCCACCGCGCCAAGCGAGCAGCGAGTGCCGCACGCTCTCAGCTCGACGGCATTCAGGGAGTTGGCCCCGGGCGCAAGAAGGCGCTATTGCATTATTTCGGCTCGGCCCGCGGTGTGTCACAAGCCGGGTTGGCCGATCTTGAGCAGGTAGAGGGTATTTCTACCGCCCTTGCGCAAACCATCTACGATCATTTCCACGCCAATGCCTAAGCTGATAGAGTGCCGCCTGTTAAGCGCCGTCTGGATATCACGCTATTATGACAAACCTGCCGAACATATTGACGTTGAGTCGCATTGCCCTGGTACCGCCCTTTATTGGCCTGTTTTATGTGCCGGGCGAGGCCGCTGCCTGGATCACCTTTGGGCTATTCACACTGGCTGCCGTAACCGATTTTTTTGATGGCTGGCTGGCGCGCCGCCTCAACCAAATCAGCGAATTCGGCCGGATTCTCGACCCCATTGCAGATAAATTGATCGTCGCTGCGGCCTTGGTCATGCTAGCGGTACAATATGATGCACCGGTGATCCCGGTGGTTGCCATCCTCTGCCGTGAATTGCTGATTGCCGGACTGCGTGAGGGCCTGGCAGGGCGCCTTACCCTGCCGGTCAGCCGTCTCGGTAAATGGAAAACTGTAAGCCAGATGACAGCCATTGCCTTGCTATTGATCGCACCCGCCTTTAGCGCACTTAGCGCGCCACTTGGCCTGGCCGGCGAAGCGCTATTGTGGCTCGCGGCGGTGCTGACTTGGCTCAGCGCCGTCTTCTACATTCGGGCTGTGGCGCAGCAATGGGCGGGCCTGCAGCGGCCGGAAGCATGAGTATGGAAATGCAGGTATTCGGCATCGCCGGCTGGAGCGGCAGCGGCAAAACAACCCTGTTGCGCCGCGTACTTCCTGAGCTCACAGCGCGCAATTTGGCCATCGCGACGATGAAATACACCCATCATGGTTTTGATCTCTTCGAGCCAGGCCATGATGTATCCGAGTGGCGCGCGGCGGGCGCCCATGAAGTGCTCTATGTATCCGATCAGCGCTGGGCCCTATTGCATGAAATGCGCGATGCGCCGCCGCCGCCCCTGGAGGCATTTTATCCGCAGTTTAGCGATATGGATTTGCTGCTGATCGAGGGCTTCAAACGGCACAATCATGCCAAACTGGAAGTCCACCGCGCCGAAACCAAACTGCCGCTGCTGGCGAATGAAGATGAATGGGTGGTGGCGGTGGCAAGCGACAGTGGCAGACCGAAGGATTTGCCAGAGAAGCGTGATATTGTGGTGTTGGATTTAAATGACATTCCGGCCATTGCCGATTTCATTATGACCCATAATAATTTAACTGGGACGGCGTGAAGCGATGCGAGAAAAGGCGAGATAAAGTGGAGCAAACATTATGGCGCAATTAAGCGATGATTGCTTTGCCTTCGGCGGCGAATTGATGTCCACCCATGATGCGTTAGCGCGCCTCGGCGAAACCACGCGCCCGGTTACAAAAATCGAAACATGCGCCTTGGCACAAGCCCGCGGGCGCATTTTAGCGCGCGACGTGCATTCCGAGCATGATGTGCCGCCGCATGACAATGCCGCGGTCGATGGCTGGGCGGTATATATTGACGATCTCCAGGCAGGCGAGGACACCAGCCTGCCATGGCATGAGCGCATTCCGGCGGGCCAACCGCTCGGCCACGCTTCGCCGCGCGGCGCGGCCATACGCATTTTCACCGGCGCGCCCATGCCGAGCGGCGAAGACGGCGCCCCGGGGCCGGAGACGGTGCTGATGCAGGAAGATTGCGCGGAAGAAAATGGCGTGGTCACCATCCCGCCTGGCATTAAGCGCGGCGCCAACCGGCGCTTTGCCGGTGAGGACATCAAACGCGGTGCGACCATCCTGGAAGCCGGGCGGCGTCTCAGGCCACAGGATATCGGCATCGCGGCATCGGTCGGCATGACTGAATTTGAAGTTTACGCGCCGCTTCGCGTCGCCGTGTTTTCAAGTGGTGATGAAGTGTTTGAACCCGGTGCTGCGCTGCCGCCCGGCGGTATTTTCGACGCTAACCGCTTCATGATTATCGCGCTCCTGGAAGCGCTCGGCTGCGAAGTCAATGATCTCGGTATTCTGCCGGATCGGCTGGATGCAGTGCAGGGCGCACTCAAAGAAGCAGCCAAAAGCCATGACGCCCTGGTGACATCCGGCGGTGTATCGACCGGCGAGGAAGATCACATCAAGGGCGCTGTGGAAGCGCTCGGCCATCTTAATTTTTGGCGCCTGGCAATCCGCCCCGGCCGCCCGGTGGCGCTCGGCCAAGTGGCGCATGTGCCGTTTGTCGGCTTACCCGGCAATCCGGTGGCGGTGTTAGTGACGTTCCTGCGCTTTGCCCGCCCGCTAATATTGCGCCTGGCCGGCGCGACGGAGATCGAGCCACAAAGTTTTCGCGTGCGCGCGGATTTCGATTATAAAAAGAAAACCGGCCGCCGCGAATGGCTGCGAGCGCGCCTGCATACGCTTGACGATGGCAGCGTGACGGCGGAAAAATACCGCCATGACGGCGCCGGCATATTATCTTCCGCCGTGTTTGCCGATGGATTGATCGAGCTGGCAGAAGATGTCAGCGCGGTGACGCCGGGCATGATGGTCGATTTTCTCCCCTACAACGAAACCATGCGCTGAGGATCTATCGTGAAACTGCTTTATTTTGCCTGGCTCAAACAGAAAACCGGCATCGGCGAAGAGGATATCACCTTGCCGGAAGACGTCACCACGCTGGGCGCGTTGGTCGACTGGCTTAAAACCCGCGGCCCCGGCTACGGCGAGGCGCTGGCGGATTTATCGGTGGTGCGCTTTGCCGTCAATCAGGATTTTGCCCAGCTCGATCACCCGCTGACAGATGCGGATGAAGTGGCGCTGTTTCCTCCTGTGACCGGCGGCTGAGGTACAGCCATGATTCGGGTTCAGAACGAGGATTTTGATATAGGCGCCGAGATGACAGCGTTAAGCGGCAATGGCGACGTCGGTGCGCTGGCGTCCTTCGTCGGGCTGGTGCGCGGCCAGGAAGGTGACGAGAATATCGGCGCCATGACGCTCGAACATTATCCCGGCATGACAGAAAAGAAATTGGCCGAGGTCGAAGCGGAAGCACGCAACCGCTGGCCGCTCAATGACTGCCTGATCATCCACCGCTATGGCCGCCTTGAGCCCGGCGAGCGCATCGTTATGGTGATCACCGCCTCATCGCACCGCCAGGCCGCACTCGAAGCCTGCGCCTTTCTCATCGACTGGCTCAAAACCAGTGCGCCTTTTTGGAAGCTGGAAGAGCGCGGTGATAGCAAAGAATGGGTAGAAGCCCGCGCCGCCGACGATCAGGCCGCAGAAAAATGGGCAACTAAGAAATAGCTTTGCGCAGTACGCCCAATAAACTCTACCAAGCGGAACCCCCAACTGGAATGCTCGATGCATTCCGGCAAGCGTGACTGCGCGCCCGAGTTAATACGAGGTGAGCCAAGGGAGCGGACGCGACCGCTCGGCGTCTGAGGGAACAAACAAAAAATTCCCGCGCTTAATCTCCCGCGCGTACCGCCGCTTCGTAATCATCCATCAATTGGCGGGTGATCGGGCCGACTTGGTAATTATGCTCGTCGATCTCGCCAACCGGCGTGACTTCGGCAGCGGTGCCGGTCAGAAACACTTCGTCGGCGTGGCCTAAATCTTCCGGCATGATCACGCGCTCGATGACCTTATATCCGCGCTTGCGGGCGAGATCCATAACCGTGCGGCGGGTGATGCCATCGAGGAAACAATCCGGCGTTGGCGTATGGATCTCACCATTTTGTACCAAAAAGATATTGGCGCCGGTTGATTCGGCAACCTGTCCGCGCCAATCGAGCATCAGCGCATCGTCATAACCTTCCGGCTCAACCGCATGGCGTGACAGCGTGCAGATCATATAAAGCCCTGCTGCCTTGGCTTTGACCGGTGCCGTATCGGGCGCAGGCCGGCGCCATTTGGAGGTCTTCATGCGGATGCCACTTTCGAGGCGGTCATCGCCAAACAGATTAGGCCACGGCCAAGTGGCGATGGCGACGTGGGTCTTGGCGGCCTGGGCGGAGACGCCCATCATCTCGGCGCCGCGCCATGCCACCGGGCGAACATAACCATCGGTAATATCCTGGCGAACAATCAGCTCGTTGCAGGCGGCGTCAATCTCCGCCGGCGTGAACGGGATTGTCATATCAAGCAGGGCAGCGGATTCAAACAGCCGCGCGGTATGCTTGCTCAACTTAAAAATACGTCGTGAATAGGCCCGCTCACCCTCGAATACGCAGCTCGCATAGTGCAGCGCGTGGCTGAGAACATGAACATTGGCGTCACGCCACGGCACCATCTCGCCATCAAGCCAGATCACACCGTCACGATCATCAAAAGGAATTAAGTCCGCCATTTATGCCCTATCCCTCGCATTTAAGTCGTTGCGTTTCGACATAAATTCCTAAAATCAGTGTCGAAATCAGTTGCGTTGGGTACCATCGCGCTGCATATAAGTCAACATGACTGACATAAAATCCGGTCCTAATCCGCTGTTCCTGCGCCATGATGAACTGCATCAGGGGATTGAGCTGTTATTTTACGCCTATCGGGACTTCACGGCGGAGTGCGATACCATTCTCGCTACCTATGGCTTTGGCCGGGCACACCATCGGGTGATTTATTTCGTCGCCCGCAGCCCGTCCATCTCGGTCGCCGAATTACTGGCAATTTTACGCATTACCAAACAGAGCCTGTCGCGCGTGCTCAGCCAATTGGTACGCGATGAATTCGTCTCGGTGCAAAAGGCGCAGGAAGATCGGCGGCGGCGGCTGTTAAAGCTCACCGATAAAGGCCTCGAACTGGAGCGTCGCCTCTCCGAGGTGCAGCGCGCCCGCATTGGCGCCGCCTACCGCGCTGCAGGCGGCAATGCCGTGGCCGGCTACCGCGAGGTACTGCTCGGCATCATCGATGAGATCGATCGTCAGCGCTTCGAGAAAAATCACTGACCCTTGTGACCCTTGTGGCCCCATAATTGAGGGCTTTGGCATATCGGGGGGTGCTTGGCCTATACTGGCGCCATGAAATCGAATTCAACCCAAGCACAATCCCGCGCGCAACTGCCGGGCGGCGAAGTAGCGCATATCATGGTGGTCGACGACGATGACCGTCTGCGCAAATTGCTGCAACGCTACTTAAGCGAAAACGGCTACCGCGTTACCACGGCACAAAGCGCCCAGGACGCAGAGGCAAAATTGCGCGGGCTTACCTTTGACCTGTTGGTGCTCGACGTCATGATGCCGGGCGAAAACGGTGTGGATTTCACCCAGCGCTTACGCCAACGCATGTCCGTGCCGATCCTGTTGCTGACGGCGATGGGCGAGGCGGAGGATCGCATCACCGGCCTTGAGAGCGGCGCCGATGATTATCTGACCAAGCCATTTGAGCCACGCGAGCTGTTGCTGCGTGTCGCCACTATTCTCCGGCGGATCCAAGCCGCACCGCCGCCCGACCTGGAAACGGCGGTAAAAATTGGCGCCTTCGAATTTCACCCAACGCGTAACGAACTGACCCGCGACGGCGCAAGTGTGCGCCTGACGAATACCGAAACCCAGCTCCTCGCCCTCTTCGTCAGCCAACCCGGCGTGACCCTCAGCCGGGAAAATCTCTGCCAACAAAGCGGCATCGATTCGAGCGGGCGCGCAATTGATGTGCAAATCACCCGCCTGCGCCGCAAGATCGAAGTGGACCCGCGCGCACCACGTTATCTCTGCACGGTATGGGGCAAGGGTTATGCCCTACGCCCGGACTAGCGGATAAAATCGATGACGACACCGCGCATAAGCCTGCTTAAACAGCTCACGCCCAAGCGGCTGTTCTGGCGCTCTTTACTGATCATGTTAATCCCCATGGTGCTGTTGCAAGGCGTCGTCGCCTACATCTTTTTTGAGCGCCATTGGGATACAGTGAGCCGGCGCCTGGCGCTTGGTGTGACGGGCGACATCGTCTACGTCATGCGCACCATTCAGAAATATCCGGAAGATGAATTCCGTGAATGGACACTGCGCGCTGCGCACCGTGAAATGCAAATAGATGCGGTATTCGAGAAGGGCGCACACCTGCCCGCCGAAGCGCCCAGAATGGGCAACCGCAATGTGGATCGCATGCTGCACCATGCGCTTTCCGAACGGCTGGTCATTCCCTTTCACATCGATACGAGACGTGACGACAAAAATATTTCCATCCGCATCGAGCTTAAAGAGGGCGTGCTCAATATCCTCACACCGCACAAACGCATGTTCTCCACCACAGTCTATATATTTGTCCTGTGGATGGTTGGCACCGCGCTGGTGGTGATGGCAATTGCGATTTTCTTTCTGCGCAATCAAATCCAGCCCATCCGCCGTCTCGCCGCTGCGGCGGAAGCATTCGGCAAGGGCCGGGTGGATGTTGACTTCAAGCCCGGCGGGGCAAGCGAAATTCGCCAGGCGGCCGCCGCCTTTCTCGATATGCGCGAGCGCATTGCACGGCATATTGATCAGCGCACCGAAATGCTGGCCGGGGTCTCGCATGATTTGCGCACACCGCTGACGCGCATCAAATTGCAATTGGCCATGTTGCGGGAAACCAACCCGGAAGCGCGCGCCGAAGTGTCGGACCTGGAATCCGACATCCTTGAGATGGAAAAAATGATCGATGAATATCTCGCCTTCGCCCGTGGTCAGGGTGGCGAGACGCCAGTGCCGACCGATCTATCCGCGCTGCTGAGTGAAATTGTTGAAAGCGCGCGCAAGAGCGGCGCGCCCTTGCGCCTGGAGAGCGAGCCGAATTTAACTCTGCCGCTCCGCCCCAACGCGATCAAGCGCTGCCTCACCAATCTGGTCGACAATGCGTTGCGCTACGGTAACAAGGTGGGGGTGCGCGCGCAGCGCGTCGGCGAGAGCGTGGAAATCATGATTGAAGATGATGGTCCCGGCATTCCGCCCGAGAGCATCGAAGATGTTTTCAAGCCATTTTTCCGCCTCGATAATTCACGCAACCCAAACTATGCCGGTGCCGGCCTCGGCCTGGCGATTGCGCGCGATGTGGCGCGCGGCCATGGCGGTGATATAACTTTACAAAAAAGCGCCATGGGTGGATTGTGCGCCATATTGCGCTTGCCAATTTAGCGGGTCGTTAAAAGAGCCGCGCGCCGTTGGCCACTTTTTTATCCGGCGAGATCAACACCACCGCATCGTCTTCTCCAGGAAAACCCAGAATCAAAACCTCGGACATAAAATAGCCGATCTGCTTGGGTGGGAAATTCACCACAGCGGCAACCTGGCGGCCCAATAATTCTTCAGGGCGGTAATTTACAGTCACCTGGGCCGAGGTCTTGCGCTTACCAATCTCAGGGCCGAAATCGAGCCATATCTTAAGGGCCGGCTGACGTGCTTCAGGGAAAGGCTCGGCGCGGATAATCGTACCGGCGCGAATATTGACTTTCTCAAAATCCGCGAAGGTGAGGGGCGCCCCGTCAGCCAGCGCCGGCCCCTACAGCAGCGCCCGGTTGCACAGAATCCTGTAGCCCATCGGCGGCTTCCACCGCGCGCCGCGGGCCACGCAAAAAACCCAACAATCTCTCGGCGCGGTGAAGTTGGCGGTCGAGCGAGGCCATGGTGCGCGACATATCTTCGCTGTCATCACTGAACCAGGCGCGCAGAACCGCGAGATAAATAAGTGCCAGGCCCTTAATCCGAAGCTGCCCGCGCACCCCGGCGGAGGACAAATTCGCCGCTTCCATCATCCACCGCATGGAACGGTACAGGCTGAGCGGCCCACGCGCCAAAGCCTCCACATCGGAGGTGTAGGACCGGAGGATTGAGCGCACGGCTTCTTTGTGCGGGTTCATCGCAATGAACCGCTTCATCAGCACATCAAACAGCCGTTCACGGCTGGATTTATCGGCCAATGTGGGATCAATATCGTTCAGCACAGTCTCATCTATCCGCGTCGTATAGGCGGCAACGATAGCCGTCTTTGACGGATAGGTGCCGCGCAGCTCGGCCAAGGTAAGGCCGGCCGCTACTGCGATATCGCTGAGGCTGGTTTCAGCCCACCCTTGGTTCGCCGCCAGCTCAAGGGCATGGTCGACGATCAGGCGGGGAAATTCTGTTTTCCTGGGCATTTTAGGCAATTCGCCTTCTGCTTCCTAGTTTAAAGGCAACATGCTCCCCTTATGTAGGCATCGCTCCGGCGCGGGTCAATCGCGCGGCTCATTCTGTGGCGAAAAATTTATCCGGCAAGCTCCCGAGAGCGGCGCGAAGCAGCGGCAACGGCGCGCGTCATCAGGTTGCCGAGGCCGTCTTCAGCCATCAGCACATCGAGCGCCGCCGCTGTGGTGCCGCCCGGGCTGGTCACGTTAACGCGCAGCTGGCTCGGTGCATCATCGGACTGGCACGCCAATTCGCCGGCGCCGCGCACGGTGGCGCGCGCTAGCCTAAGCGCCAAATCCGGAACCAATCCAGCTTCGACGCCCGCCGCCGCTAGGCTTTCGATCAGCAGAAAAACATAGGCCGGACCACTGCCGGAGACCGCTGTAACCGGATCCATCAGCGCTTCATCCGCCACCCAGGCAACCTCACCGACGGCTTCCAACAGCATTTGGCACTGCGACTTTTGCGCCGCGCTGACCGCTCCATTGGCGCAGGCCACCGTCATGCCGAGGCCAATCGCCGCCGGCGTATTGGGCATGGAACGCACCACCGGAACAGTGCCGAGATGGCCTTCAAACTGGGAAATCGTGCAGCCGGCGGCAATCGACAGAAACACCGTCTCGTTGCCGGCAAGCGGCGCATAAAGCGGTACAACGCCATCCATCACTTGCGGTTTGACCGCGAATATGACGATCGAAGCCGTCTTCGGCAGGGCCGACGCATCGGCGCCGACATTCACTCCGAGTGCGGCGAGGCGTTTGCCCGCTTCCGCATCCGGCTCGATCACATGAATCTGTTTAGCTGGAATGGCGCTTTCTAGCCAGCCGGCGAGCATGGCGCTGCCCATCTTGCCACCGCCGGCGAGAACGATGCCGCCGGGGATATCAATTGCCATTACGCTTCGCCGGCAGTCTCAAAGAGCGCTAATTCGAGCGCTTCGTGCGGCGATTTCCCGGCCCAGATGACGTGCTGAAAGGCCGGATAGAAGCGATTGCATTCCTGCAACGCAATGCCAAGCATATCCTCGATCTGCGCTTCCGCCGGGCGCGGCGCGCCGCGGAAAATGAAGGTGTGGCGCCATGTCGGACGTCGCTCATCCTCGCGCAGATCAAAATGGCCGAGCCACATTTTCTCGTTGATCAGCGCCAGCAGATTACACACATCGTCGAGGCGCTCCGTCGGCACTTTCATATCGAAGCCGCAGCGGAATTCCAGCGCATCCACATCGGAGCTATAGGCAAACCACATTTCATAGGCGCACCACGGGCCGGTATAATACGCCGCCAGAAGCTCTTCATCGTTAAATCGCTCAAAGGGAAGATCCGCAGCGCCGGCAACCCGCTCGACTATATCAAGCGGGCTATCGTCGTAAAATTGTTCGGAACTGAGAATTGTCGACATGCGCGTTCCCGTGTTGCGGTTCAACACAATTCACAAACACACGGCATAACTAATTGATATCTATATATTGTGGTACCGAGCCGCGCGCACCCAAACTGTGATGCCTCATACAATAGTGTGTATGGCGGCCAAATCAAAGCGCAAAATCTGGTATGTCGACCATTCTTTACGCTCCATCTGGAGCGATGGCGCGCGGTTTGAAGGCGTGATTAGGGGCGCTTATGCATCGTCATTCTGCTTTTTAAGCGCCAATTCCAATTGCTCAACGCGCAGCGCCAGCGCCTCCTGCTCGGAACGCGCATTGGCCGCCATTTCCTTGACGGCATCAAATTCATCGCGGCTGACCATATCCATGGTGGCGAGAATTCGCTCAAATTGCCGCCTAACGACGGATTCCACTTCGCCTTTAACGCCTCCGGCGGCGCCCATGGCACTACTGGCGACCCGGGCTAAATCATCAAGAATTCGATTGTCAGTCTGCATTTCGCACTCCAAGCGGTCATTCGCGCTTATAATAGCGCTACTTGTACGAAGAATCACCCGTCTGCACCTTGCAGGCGGCTGGCGGCGGACAATATAAGTGCGATTGGCAGCCGCGCGGGCAAACGCGGTCGTTCCCTGGAATTTTTTGGCGATAGCAGCAGATGATATTAGTGACGGGCGGAGCCGGGTTCATTGGCTCAAATTTGGTCGCGGGATTGGAAGAGAGCGGCTATGGGCCGCTGGTGGTGTGCGACAAGGCCGGCGCCGGCGATAATGGAAAGACCATTGCCAAGCGCAAACTCGAAGCGGTTATTGAACCCGATGCGCTGTTTCCCTTTCTTGAGGCCTATCGCAGTGACATGCAGGCAATTTTTCATATGGGCGCGATTTCCTCGACCATGGAAACCGATGCCAGCCTATTCGCGGACAATAATTACCGCCTGAGCCTTGACCTCTGGCACTGGTGCGCGCGCCATAGCGTGCGCTTTATTTATGCCTCCTCCGCGGCAACTTACGGCGATGGCGCGCTGGGTTTTGACGATGACAGCGCCAAACAGGCCCTGGCGGCACTGCGCCCGCTTAATCTCTATGGCCGCAGCAAGCATCTCTTTGACCGCCGCGTCGCCGCCATGCTGGCCAAGGGCGTTGCCCAACCACCGCAATGGGCCGGGCTTAAATTTTTCAACGTCTATGGCCCGAACGAATATCATAAGGGCAGCCAGAAGAGCGTGATCGCCACCGCCTATCCGGTTGCCGCCGCCGGTCAGCCCGTGCGGCTGTTCAAATCCCATCACCCCGATTATGCCGATGGCGGGCAGTTGCGCGATTTCGTCTGGGTTAGCGATTGCGTTGACGTTATGTTGTGGCTGCTGCGCCATGAAGAAGCCAGCGGCCTGTTTAATGTCGGCACCGGCAAAGCGCGCAGTTTTGAGGATTTAGCCAAAGCGCTGTTCGTAGCCCTTGGCCGGACGCCGGAGATTGAATATATCGACATGCCGGAATCAATTCGCGAGCGCTATCAATATTTCACCGAGGCGCGCATGGCACGCCTTCGCGCCGCCGGCTTCAGCCAACGGCCAACCTCGCTTGAGGATGGCGTCGCCAGCTATGTGCACGACTATCTCAACCAAGAGGACCCATACCGATGAGCCTTGCCCTGGCCTTTCCAAATCTTGATCCGGTGATAGTCAGCTTCGGGCCGGTCGCCATCCGTTGGTACGCACTGGCCTATGTTGTCGGGTTGGTACTTGGCTGGCGTTATATTCGCTATCTCGCCAAGGGCGCCGTGCCGGGGCTCGACCAGCGCGCCGCCGATGATTTTCTTGTCTGGTGTACGCTCGGTGTGATTCTCGGTGGCCGGCTCGGCTACGTGATATTTTATCAGCCCGGTTATTTCATCGACCATCCGGGACAAATCCCTGTTATCTGGCAGGGCGGCATGTCGTTCCATGGCGGCATGCTGGGGGTTATCGGCGCGCTGTTCCTGTTTGCCCGCCAACGAAAATTAAATGTGCTTTCGATCGCCGATGCCGCCGCCTGCGCTGTGCCCATCGGGCTGTTCTTCGGGCGCATCGCCAACTTCATCAATGGCGAACTTTATGGCCGGGCGAGCGATGTCCCATGGGCGATGGTATTCCCGACCGGCGGGCCGGCGCCGCGCCATCCGAGCCAGCTCTATGAAGCGTTCGGCGAGGGTTTGGTTCTTTTCATCATCTTAGTACTGCTGGTATTCGTCTTTAAAGCTGCGCGGCGACCGGGCGTGCTCACCGGCGTGTTCCTGATCGGCTATGGCATTTCGCGCATTATCGTCGAGCTGTTTCGCGAGCCGGATTCCTTCCTCGGCTTTATTTTCGGCGGCATTTCCATGGGCCAGATCCTGTCCCTGCCAATGCTGGCGCTTGGCCTCTATCTGGTGCTGCGCACCCGGCCCTGGCAGTCGCTACCCAAAAGTGCCGGAGGCTGAGTGAGTCCGCTCGGGGCGCGCCTCAAAGATATGATCGCCAAGAGCGGCCCGATCTCTATGGCACGCTATATGGCGCTGTGTCTGGGCGACCCGGAACATGGCTACTACACCACCCGCGAGCCGATTGGCGCTGCAGGTGATTTCGTCACCGCGCCCGAGGTCAGCCAGATGTTCGGCGAGTTGATCGGCCTCTGGTGTGCCGTGACCTGGCGGCAATTAGGCGCGCCAACGGCGATCAATCTGGTCGAACTCGGGCCGGGGCGCGGCACACTGATGAAAGACGCACTGCGCGCTATCCAGGCGGAACCGGATTTTAGCACGGCGCTCACGCTCCATCTGGTGGAAACCGGCACCCGCCTGCGCGCGGCGCAAGAGCGCAACCTCTCGGGCGCCTCGCCAAGTTGGCACAATGATCTCACCACCCTGCCGCCCGGACCGTTGATTATGGTGGCCAATGAATTTTTCGACGCCCTGCCGGTGCATCAATATGAAATGGGTAAAGATGGCTGGCGCGAACGCCAAGTAACATATAGCGATGGTGCATTTTGCGGGCAGCTGGCCGAGATGCCATGTGCGCTGATGCGGCCCGGTGTGCACGGCGATGTGTTCGAGCAGGCGCCGGCGCGGAGCAATTATATGACCGGCATTGCAGCGCGCCTCGCGACAGAGGGCGGTGCAGCGCTAATTATTGATTACGGCCATGCGGAGAGCGCCAATGGCGATAGCCTGCAAGCGGTGCGCGCCCACAAGGCGGAATCCATATTTGCCGCGCCTGGCCTGGCGGACCTCACCTCCCATGTGGATTTCGCTGCGCTGCGCGAAGCGGCGGCAGGCGTTCAGGCGCATGGCCCGGTGACCCAGGGAAATTTTCTCCAGAGCCTTGGCATTGAGGCCCGTGCCGCAACATTGCAGCGCGGCGCCACGCCGCAACAGACGCAAGACATCAGCACCGCGCTTCGCCGTCTGCTCGACAGCCAGCAGATGGGTCAATTGTTTAAGGTCATGGCGTTCAACCCGCTCGGCAATGCGCCGCCTGCCGGATTTGAACGGGCGCACGCAGCATGATGTATGTTCTTGAGCATCCCGCATTGAATATCGGCGAGGGCGTGCGCCACGCCTTCTTCAGCAGGGGCGGTGGCGCCAGCAGCGGCCTCTATGCATCGCTCAATTGCGGCTATGGCTCAAATGACGATCCGGAGATAGTGCGCGAGAACCGCAAGCGGGCGGCATCTCAATTCGGCCTTGCGGCGGATGAACTCTGTAGCGTCTATCAGGTGCATGGCGATGTTGCGGTAACGGTTGATACCCCGTGGCCGCATGGCGTCGCGCCGCGCGCCGATGCGATGGTCACTGACAAGCCGGGAATTGCGCTTGGTATTCTGACCGCCGATTGCGCGCCGGTTCTGCTCGCCGATGGCAACAATCGGGTGATCGGCGCACTGCATGCCGGCTGGCGTGGCGCGCTAGGCGGCGTTATCGAATCAAGTGTGCAGGCGATGCTGGCGCTCGGCGCCGAGGCGCGCCATATCCACGCCGTCATCGGCCCCTGTATCGGCCCAGATTCCTATGAAGTGGGTGGTGAATTCCCGGAGCCCTTTTTGGCCGATGACGCGACCGCCGAGAGATTTTTCCGCGATGCACCGCGGCCCGACCATTTTCTTTTCGATCTGCCGGGCTATGTTAGCCATCGGTTGCAAAGCCAAAATTTAGCCGAGATCGCTGCGCTCGGGCGCGATACATATGCCGAAGAAAGTGAATTTTTCAGCTATCGGCGCAACAGCCAAAAGGGCGTGCGCGATTATGGCCGCCTGCTTTCGGCGATCGCGTTGGAGAATTAGCGAACATGCCCCATATGATTATGTTTCTCGCATTCCTGTTTGTTGGCATGGTGGCCGGCTGCGTGTTTATGTGAGGCGATTATCGACGTATTTTCGCCAGCCCGTGTTGGCCGCCCTGGCCAGCATTTTTTTACTTGTTGGCTGTGGTGAACTGCCACGGCCTTTCAAGCCGGGCGATAAATCACCGCCCGGCACCCTCGAATCCGTACTTGGCGCCCGTGCCGGCATATTTGTTGAAGCCATATCCGGCCTGCCGGAAGCCCAATCGGAGCGCCTGACGGCGGACCTCGTAAGCGCCCTGCATGCCCACGATATTGCGGCCGGTCGGCGCGCCAGCAACCGCGCGAGCTACCGAATTTCAGGCCGATCAGACGCATCCGGGCGCCTGAACTGGTCTCTTGGCGCACCCAATGGCGAAATATTGTTGCGATTTGACGCGCAATTGCCGGCAAGCGGCAGTGTGCCGGGCAGCGATATTCGGCTAATCGAAGCGGCGGCGGAGCGCTTTGCCGCCATTCTCAACCCCGCTGCAAACCCGGCAAAAGCAGCGCCCGCGGCGGTGACAAAATCGCCAGCGGCGACGAATGCGCTCACCCTGGCGGTGCAGGCGGTCAATGGCGCGCCCGGCGACGGCCGCATTTCGCTTCCCCGGGCCATGCGCCGGGCGTTGGCGAGTTATGGCCTAAAAACCGAAAAATCGCTCGAAAATGCCGATTTTATCGTGCTTGGCAGCGTTTATATGGGTAAAATGGCGGATTCCACAGCGAATTCCAGTGCACAGCAGTCCATTGAGCTGGAATGGGCAGTGCTCTCGCCCGACGGCGAGCGCATCGGAACGATCAACCAGAATAACGCCGTTCCCCAGGGCGCGCTCGACGGTGCGTGGGGTTCGGTGGCGCGCGCTGTGGCGGAAAATGGCGCGGAAGGGATTGTCGCCATGTTGGAGCAAGTTGGCGCCTTGGAATAGGATGCTGGCGCAATGCGCAAAAATAGGTTGAATTAATCGCGCCAAGAGCGTTTACAGCCCAAGACCAGCTTGATACATTCCGCCGCGCCAAATGGGCAACTCCATGCGTAGTAAATCTTAAGAATCGTCGGTCTTGTAACAGTCCGGCGCGTGGCCGTTTTTGGAGAACGAAATCAATGAAGCTCCTCGCCGGAAACAGTAACCGGCCTCTCGCCGAAGCGATTGCCGCTTCGCTCAATATACCGCTGACCAAAGCCACTGTCCGGCGTTTCTCGGACAATGAGATTTTCGTCGAGATACACGAAAATGTGCGTGGCGAAGATGTCTTTGTCATTCAGTCGACCTCATCGCCGGCCAATGACAATATGATGGAGCTATTGATCTGCCTGGATGCGCTCAAGCGCTCCTCCGCGCGGCGTATCACGGCGGTGCTGCCCTATTTCGGCTATGCCCGCCAGGACCGAAAATCCGCTCCGAGAACGCCGATCTCTGCCAAGTTGGTGGCCAATCTGATCGCCACCGCCGGCGCCAACCGGGTGTTGACCCTCGACCTCCATGCCGGACAAATTCAGGGTTTCTTCGATATCCCGGTGGATAATCTTTATGCCGCCGGCGAAATGATCGGCGATATCGAGCATAACTTCCCGAACGGCAATCTGGTGGTGGTATCGCCGGATGTGGGTGGTGTGGTGCGCGCGCGTGCGGTTGCCAAGCGCGTCAATGCGGGCCTCGCCATTGTCGATAAGCGGCGTGAGAAGGCCGGCGTGTCGGAAGTGATGAATATTATCGGCGATGTGGATGGCCGGGATTGCCTGATGGTCGATGATATCGTCGATTCAGCCGGCACCCTCTGTAATGCAGCAGCGGCGCTCAAGGCGGCTGGTGCGAAAGAAGTTCATGCTTATGTAACCCATGCCGTGCTATCCGGCGGCGCTGTGGCGCGGGTCTCTGCCTCCGATCTGGAATCTCTGGTGGTAACCGACACGATCGCTATGACCGAAGCCATGCAAACATCAGATAATATCAAGACCATCTCTATTGCAAAATTAATGGCGGAAGCAATCCGGCGCATCAGCACCGAGAGCTCCGTCTCCAGCCTGTTCAATTAAAGCGAACAGCGAACGCGTAAGGAAAATACAAATGAGTGATTCAAATATGATTAACGCCGAGACGCGTGAACTGACCGGCAAGGGGCCGGCCCGGAGAATGCGTGTTGAAGGCCGCATGCCTGCCATCATCTATGGCGGCAAGGGAGAGCCGGTCGGCGTGTCGATGAACATCCGCGAACTCAACAAAGAGCTGCGCCGGCCCGGGTTTTTCACCCGTCTGTACGATCTGAAAGTCAATGATGACACGATGCGCGTTCTGCCGCGTGACGTGCAGCTTCATCCGGTAACGGATGCCCCGATGCATGCAGATTTCCTACGCTTCGTCAAAGGCGCGAAGATCGCCGTTTTCGTTGCGGTGCGGTTTGAAGGCCAGGAAGAATGCGAAGGCCTGAAGCGCGGCGGCGTGATCAACGTGGTGCGCCATGAGATCGAGCTGATGTGCCCGGTTGAATCCATTCCCGAGGGCTTGGTGGCCGATATCGCCGGCATGAATATCGGCGATAGCGTACATATTAGCCATATCGAGCTGCCCGAAGGCGTTACGCCAACCATTACCGATCGTGACTTCACCGTTGCCACCATCGCCGCCCCGACCATCCATGTGGAAGAGGAAGAGGGCGAAGAAGGCGAAGAAGGCGAAGAAGGCGAAGAAGGCGAAGATACGGAAGGCGAAGGCGAGGACGGCGCCGAAGAATCGGGAGATTCGGACTCCTAAACGGAGGCCGGCCCGCCCACGCGCGGGCCGCGTGAAATCATATGTATGTTTTCGCCGGTCTCGGCAATCCAGGTGCCCGATACGCCAACAACAGGCACAATATCGGCTATCTGGTTGCCGACGAGATCGCGCGCCGTCATGGCTTCGAAGGGTTTCGTAGCCGCTCCCGCCTGTCCGGCGATATTGCCGAGGGGCGGATTGGCGACCACCGCGCGGTGCTGCTCAAGCCGACCACTTTCATGAATGAATCTGGCCGCGCGCTCGGTGCGGTGATGCGCTTTTATAAAGTGACACCGGCTGAAGTGTTTGTATTTCACGATGAGCTTGATCTCGCGCCTGGTAAGGTGCGGGTCAAACTTGGCGGCGGCAGTGCCGGCCATAATGGCTTGAAGAGCATCACCGCCCATATTGGTGCGGATTTTTGGCGGGTGCGCATGGGCATCGGCCATCCCGGTGACAAAGACCGTGTGCACAGCTATGTGCTGAGTGATTTTTCCAAAGCGGAATCGATCTGGCTGGATAAGTTGGTTGATGCGGCTGGGGACGCGACAGCGCTGCTGCTCGGCGGCGAAGAAAATGACTTCATGACCCGCATGGCCTATTTGGCGCCACCACCGGCCAAAGCCATGAAGCCGGCCAAGCCAAACAAAAATGACATAAACGAAGAAGAATAGAGACATGGTATGAGACATAGGATGAGACATGGGATTTAGATGCGGCATTGTCGGTCTGCCCAATGTGGGGAAATCGACACTTTTCAATGCGCTGACCAGCGCGGTGCAGGCGGATACGGGAAATTATCCCTTTTGCACGGTGGAGCCCAATGTCGGGCGCGTGCCGGTGCCGGACCGGGCGCTGGCGGCGGTGGCGAAGGTGGCCGGATCAAAACAGATCGTCCCAACCATGCTGGATGTACTGGATATTGCCGGCCTGGTGCGTGGCGCCAGCCAAGGCGAGGGGCTAGGCAATAAATTTCTCGCGCAGATTCGCGAGGTCGAGGCCATACTCCATGTGGTGCGCTGTTTTGAAGATGATCAGATCAGCCATGTAGAAGGGCCGGTCGACCCGCTGCGCGATATTGAATTGATCGAGACCGAATTGATGCTCGCCGATCTCGAAAGCCTGGAGCGCCAATTGGATGGCGTGGTCAAACGGGCACGCGGCAGCGACAAAGAAGCAAAAGCGCTGCTGCCGCTTATCGAGCGCGCGCTTGAATCCTTACGCGACGGCAAGCCGGTGCGCGCGCTGACACACAATAGTGACGAGCAACCGCTGATGCGGATGTTGCATCTGCTGACGGCCAAGCCGGTGCTTTATGTATGCAATGTCGATGAAGACAGCGCCAACAAAGGCAATGCGCTCAGCGAAGCCGTAGCCAAGCGCGCAGCGGAAGAAGGCGCCGAGGCTGTGGTTGTCTCCGCCGCCATCGAAGCAGAAATCGCCGGCCTCAGCGATGCGGAAGAAAAGAGCGCTTTTCTGGAAGATCTCGGCCTGGAGACCACCGGCCTGGAGCGGGTCATTCATGCCGGCCATAATTTGCTCGGCCTCATTCGCTTTCTTACCGCCGGGCCGAAGGAAGCGCGCGCCTGGACGATCAAGAAAGGCGATAATGCGCGCGACGCGGCGGGCGGCATTCACACGGATATGGCGCGCGGTTTCATTTGTGCGGAAACCATCTCGTTCGATGATTTCATTGCCTATGATGGCGAGAACGGCGCCAAGGCCGCTGGTAAAATGCGCCAGGAAGGTGCGGACTACACCATGCAGGAAGCCGACGTGATTCTGTTTCGCTTCAACGTATAAGATTCGCGGCTTCATCGTGGCGCGACCAACAGGGGGAGAACGTTGTGCGGGAATTCATCACTTTAAAGGCCGAGGACGGCCACAGCTTTGACGCCTATCGGGCAGCGCCAGAAGGCGCGGCCAAGGCTGGGCTGTTGGTGATTCAGGAGATCTTCGGCGTCAACGGACACATCCAGTCTGTCTGCGATGGTTTTGCCGCCGATGGCTATCTGGCGATTGCGCCGGCGATATTTGATCGCAAGCAGCGCAAGGTCGATCTGGGCTACACTGCCGAGACTGTCGCCAAGGGCCGCGCCCTCAAGGATGATGTCGGCTGGGAAGATCCAGTGCCGGACATGAATGCGGTATTGGCTGCGTTACGTGGTGACGTGGGCACAGCAATGATCGGTGTGGTTGGCTATTGCTGGGGCGGCACCCTGGCCTGGCTCGCCGCCTGCCGTCTCGAGACAGATTGTGCCATCGGCTATTATGGCGGGCAGATCGGCCAGTTTATTGATGAGCAACCGCGCTCCCCCACCATGCTGCATTTCGGCACCGAAGATGCCGGCATTCCGCTGGATTCGGTCAAGGCTATCCGGGGCGCCCATCCGGACGTAGAAATCCATATTTATAACGGTGCTGGGCATGGCTTCGCCTGTGACCAGCGGGCCGATTTTCATCCGACGGCAACTGCCTTGGCGCGCGAGCGCAGCATGGCCCATTTCGCCGCGCATTTAAGCTGATTGATATGACAGATAATAACCGGCCCGTACGCCTCGGCATTATTGGCGGCAGCGGCCTCTATCAGATCGACGGGCTTAAGGATGCTGAATGGGTGCGTGTTGAATCACCGTTCGGAAAACCCTCAGATGAAATCCTGCTTGGCAATCTGGACGGCCTCGATGTCGCCTTCCTGCCACGCCACGTTCGCGGCCATATTATGCCGCCGAGCGAGATTAATTTCCGCGCCAATATCGATGTGCTGAAGCGCGTCGGCGTCACCGATATTGTCTCGCTCAGTGCTGTCGGGTCGTTGCGCGATGGCTTGGCGCCGGGTGATTTCGTCGTCATTGACCAGTTTATCGACCGCACCTTTGCCCGGGCTAAAAGCTTCTTTGGTGCCGGGCTGGTAGCCCATGTCTCCATGGCCCATCCGGTTTGCGGACGCATTGGCACTAGCCTGATGCAGGCAGCGACGGAAGTGGAGGATGTGCGTGCCGTGCATGGCGGCACCTATCTGGTAATGGAAGGCCCGCAATTTTCCTCCCTGGCAGAATCCAAGCTCTACCGTAGCTGGGGCTGTGACGTGATCGGCATGACCAACATGCCCGAGGCCAAGCTGGCGCGCGAAGCCGAGATTTGCTACGCCACGGTCGCCATGATCACCGATTATGATTGTTGGCACGAAGACCATGACAATGTGACGGTCGACGCTGTGATCAAAGTGGTCAACGAAAACGCCGCCCATGCCCGCGCCCTAGTGAGGACTTTAGCAGCAAGTTTTGCGCATGATCGCAGCGCCTGTGACGACGGCTGCGACCGGGCACTGGAAAACGCCGTGATGACGGCGCCGGAAGCGCGCGACAAGGCGCTGGTGGCCAAGCTCGACGCGGTGGCCGGACGCATTCTTTAAGCCTGGGCCGGTTCGGCGAGATATTTCTAGGCCAAGCTGGGCCGGGCGAGATTGGTCCAAGCCCGAAACATTGCCGGACGAGGCGGTACCGTACCGGCTTCGAGCGGATATTAGGCTTGGCATTGCTCAACCCAACAAAGCTGATGCATTGAAGCAAATCACCGGCCAACAGCAGTGTCACAGATGATTCCGCTTGCTCGGGATTTACTCTAGTTAAGAAAAAAATATCCTCTTGAAATTGCGACCCGTTGATTTTATACTTCGAAATATGTCGAACTATAATATTGATGACGCTGAGGAATTGGCCGAGCTGTTTAAGGCTTTGGCTAATCCGCACCGCCTTAAGATCTTTCTCGGTCTGGCGCAGTGCTGCCAGCCGGGGCAAGCCTGCGCGCCGAGTATGCGTGCCTGCGTCGGTGATCTTGGTGACGGATTGGGGCTCGCGCCATCGACGGTTTCGCACCATCTGAAGGAGCTACGCCGCTCCGGCCTTATTCAGATGAAGCGCGCCGGCCGGCATGTGGAATGTTGGGCCGACCCGGAAGCATTGGCGCGGCTGTCCGAATTTTTCCGCTTTGCCGAGAGCGACGCACCTGCATTGACGGCATTGTCCGACGCAAAAACCTCATCCCCTCGTTATGCCAGTGGAGAACAATGATGACTACCCCACGCTCAAGTGACGAAATTCGCAATTCAGTACGGAGCGCCTATGCTGCAGTGGCGGAAAGCGCGGACAGTTGCTGCGGCCCCAATCCGGGCTCCACTGCTGCCGAAGTCGCCGCCTCCACAGCCAATGCTTCAAAAAGTGCTCCGCGCCCGCGTATTTCATGCTGCCCGACGCCCGATGCCGCGCCGACCGATGGTCGCCTGCTGGGCTACGGCGACGATGAAATGGCGGCGGTGCCCGAAGGCAGTAATCTCGGCCTCGGTTGCGGAAACCCAACCGCCATCGCCGAACTGAAAGAAGGCGACACGGTATTGGATCTCGGCAGCGGCGCCGGCTTTGATTGTTTTCTCGCCGCCCCCAGAGTGGGTGCCACCGGGCGCGTGATAGGCGTTGATATGACGCCTGAGATGCTCGAGAAAGCACGTGCCAACGCCAAGAAGGCCGGCATTGAAAATGTTGAATTCCGGCTTGGCGAGATTGAGCATCTGCCGCTCGCCGACAATATGGTTGATGTGATTATTTCCAACTGTGTGATCAATTTGGCGCCCGACAAGGCCGCTGTCTTTCGCGAAGCCTATCGAGTACTGGCGCCGGGCGGGCGTCTCTGCATCTCCGATATCGTTGCTACCGAACAACTGCCCGATGATTTGAAAGACGATATGGGCATGATTTCAAGCTGCATCGGCGGCGCCGAGCATATCGATATATTGGTCGCCGGCATGACGGCGGCTGGTTTCGATGCGCCGGATATTGACGTCAATGAGCAGAGCCGCAGCTACATTGCCGATTGGGCGCCAGGGCGCGGCATTGAGACTTATATCGCCTCCGCCACAATTCGCGCAGTGAAGAGCTAGAGAAAACCCCAACCAAGCGGCGGCACATTTTTAAGAAGCCCTCAGCGCCAAGCGCGCGCATGCTCGGGCGGGCAGTCGCCCTTGCCGGAATGCGACCAGCATTCCGGTTGGTGGTGCCGCTTGGGTAGGGTTTTTTTAGGTTTCGCGCGATAGCGTGCTCCTAACACGCAAGAGAAACCTCCCTCCGGAATGCAGCCAGCATTCCGGCAAGAGCGACTGCCTGCCACAGTTAATACGAGGTAAGCCAAGGGAGCGTACGCGACCGCCCGGCGCTTGAGGAGTCAAACAAAAAGACATAAACCCAAAAAAAAACGGCGGGCGCCTGATCAGGTATCCGCCGTTATTTTTTGTCTGCCGCTGCGGCTTAGTGCAGCTTGGCCCAGATGCGCCGTTTGATGATGTAGACGAGGCCAGTGAAGATTGCGATGAAGATCAGGACCTTGAGGCCGGTCTTCTTGCGAATTTCCGTCTCGGGTTCAGCCGTCCAGGCGAGGAAGACTGAGACGTCATTGGCCAGCTGTTCAAGCGTCGGCTCGGTGCCATCGGCATATTCCACCGCTTCTTCATAGAGCGGCTCCGGCATCGCGATCTGATGGCCGGGGAAATAATGATTGTAGCTCATGCCCTCTGCCAGCTCGACGCCCTCGGGCGCTTCTTCTTCATAGCCGGTCAGAATGCCGTAGAGATAGTTGAGGCCGCCGTCACGCGCCTTAACGATGACGGAGAGATCCGGCGGCATGGCACCACCGTTTGCAAAGCGAGCCGCTTGCGAGTTAGCGAACGGCGCCGGGAAATAATCCGACGGCCGTGCGGCGCGCATGAACATTTCGCCTTCATTGTCCGGGCCGTCTTCAACCTCATATTCCGCCGCGATGGCCTTGACCTGTTCTTCGCTAAAGCCAATTTCCATCAGATTGCGAAAAGCGATAAATTCCAGCGAATGGCAGCTCGCACAAACTTCCTGAAACACCTGAAAGCCACGTTGCAGCTCGGCCCGATCAAAGGTGCCGAACACCCCGGTATGCTTCCAATCATGGTCTGGCGCTTCCGGCGTACCGCCGGAGGCCTGAGCCGTGCCACTAACAGCCATACCGGTGCCGGCAAATGCCAGCCCAACGACGGCAGCGATAGCGAGAAGTTGTGCGCGCATTACGAACTCCCTCCGCTAGCCGAGCCGGTAGATGATCCGGGTGGTGCACCACTTGCCTGGCCACCGCCCTGCTTGTCCAACACCGCCTGATGAATACTCTCCGGCAGCGGCTTGGTGCGTTCGAACTTACCGAGCAGCGGCATGATGATCAGGAAATGGGCGAAATAATAGATTGAACAAA
>Ga0209403_10001363_pt1 | contig 31970 bp, 25 predicted proteins | sample ArcticOcean_MG_C_8_FD_187440 | JGI IMG/M metagenome (GOLD analysis project Ga0209403, IMG submission 187440) | Marine microbial communities from western Arctic Ocean - ArcticOcean_MG_CB11_86 (SPAdes) (version 2) | ecosystem: Environmental > Aquatic > Marine > Oceanic | place: Arctic Ocean...
CGCTCTTTAGACTAAGTAGATTCGGTAGGCTCGCTTATGGTTGATCTTCCATCCTTCTCGCTGAAGCAGGATGTGGATCCGCTTGTAATCATAGCTGGCCCGGACCTTAACAATGTCCCGGATACGTTTCCTCAAGAATACCTGATCGGGAGCACGACTCCGGTACCGGTTGCTTGTACGGGAAAAGAGAATTAGAGAACTGGCTCAGCGCTCTGAGACTCGGTGACTCCGGCATAGGTAGGCCCACTACCTCACGCTTCCGAGCAGGCTTCAGAGCTTTTTTCGCGGCACGGAACACCTCCTTGTCCAGGGCCAAGTCGGCTACCAACTGCTTTAGCCGACGGTTCTCGTCCTCGAGTATCTTCAATCATCGTAGCTCGGCAAATACCCATACAGGCGAATTGCCGCTTCCACCGGTAGAAGGTGTTCTCGGGTATGCCCATCGTGCGGCACACTTCACCGACTGATGCCCCCGACTCCGCCTGCTGCAGACCGAATGCGACCTACTCTTGCCAATATCTCGATCTTTTCACGGAATGAAGCTCCTCTTCTGAGGCCTGAATCATCCCAGAAAACTAACACTTAGACCGGCGCTGTTCTCGGGGAGAAGGTTAAACCGTCTTCCCGTCCAATGCAGCCGTTTGGGAGGCTTCTCACGCACCGGGTATTCTCGCTAGTACTGTGTTTGTGAATAGTGAGTGTCCACTCCCCCGTCTCCACCGAAGACATCGGGCTCACACCGGAAATCTCGCGGACGGGCAAATCTTCGAAAATCAGACGTTTTCTGAAGAGGTCATGCCCAACTTCCAAGACTGGGTCTGGGGCAGAAAGTTCATCGGAAAACCTGGACGCGTTGATTGCCGGGGTCTGCTACGTAGATCGTTCCATCTGCATCTATCGCGATTCCAAACGGCCTGTCGAACTGTCCTTCGCCAGTGCCCTCGCTACCCCACAGGGTGAGGAGTGTGCCGTTGGTATCAAACTTCTGGATGCGGTTCATGAGCGGTTCAACCACGTAGATGGCATCGTTGGAGTCGATACCCATTCCAAATGGGCGATCAAACTGCCCTGCCTCGGTTCCTATATCGCCCCACGAATCAAGGAACGTGCCTTCATTATTGAATTTTTGTATGCGTGCCACGCCGTCCGATACGTAGATGTTGTCCAGTGAGTCCACCGCCACGTCATTTGCGAACAGGAACCCGCCATCGTGGTCTCCGTGCCGACCCCACTCAGTCAGAAACACACCATCTGCCGTGAACTTCTGGATTCGATGGTTCTGAAAGTCAGCCACAAAGACGTTGCCGGAGGAGTCGACCACCAGGTTTCGGGCGTTGAGGAACTCGCTCTCAACGGTACCTGTGTCACCCCACTCCAACAGGAACTTGCCATCAGCGGTGAATTTCTCAATCCGGTGATTGAGGCTATCAGCAACATAGATGTGCCCGTCGGGGCTTGCGGCAACATCGTTCGTGAAGCTGAACTGACCGGGTTCATCACCAAAGCTGCCCCACTCGGTGATAAACGTGCCATCGCTGGTGAACTTCTGTACCCGGTGAGTATCGGGTTTAGCTACGTAGACATCGCCAATGGAATCGACTGCGATTCCGGCAAGACGGTTGACTCTATCGTCTTTTCCAGCGCCAGGATCTGTAGATGCTAGCCAGGGCGACCACCAACGTCGAACGTGATTGCTACCATCGATCTTCCACTCATACAGAAATTTCGGAGGAGACTCCGGTAGGAGCGGATTTACCGTGGGCGTAGGCACAAACTGAACTGGCGTTGATTCACTGTCAGACCCACCACTGCAGGCCGTCAGGATCGACAGAAACAGTGGAACTACGAGAACAATGTGGTGACGCAGATTGCTGATAGTGGCTCCTCCTGTGGGGGATTGATTGATGCGAACGGCCATTTTAGTCCTGCGAGCCGCCCAACGGACTCATTTCAGCTCTCGATGGCCAGACAAGTCCGGAATCCAACTCATCTGTGACGCAGGGGGCAAGGTCAGATCGCGACGCCCACTTTCCAGTCAAACTGGCTCGCTACAGTGGGTATGTTGATCACCTCGGTCCTCTATGGTGGTCGTACAGAAGCTAAGAGCGCCCACTTTGGAGGGGACGTTGAGTTATTTGAGATTGCTGATTGTTGGCGCTGTCATTGGAGTGATTGCCTGTGGTTCCGGCTCTGAGGCGCTGCCGACTCTGGCACCTGCCACGTTCACACCAATTCCAGCCACCGCCAGCCCAGCGATCGACGACACGGTAACCGCTGGATCGTTGGCGGGAGCAGCTTTCGACGCGTTTAGCTGCGAAGGGGTCTTGCAACGCCCAGGGCTTGGAGTTGCTCTGAACACCCGGCCCGTGACTGGGGCCGTGCAGGCCGAAACCACTGGGCTCGCCAGCGCATGTACAGCAAGTTACTCCGCGGCCAATGGCAACGGACCATCCCTGACAGTAGGACTGTTCAATTTCACCAGTGCCATCACTGCAGCGGCTCACATGGGAATTGTGAACCGCGACATGGCCGCATCAGGTATATCGGTGAGTCCATCATCTGAAGGTGACCGCACTGAGTTGTTCATTTTTGCTGACCTGGGAGGCATCGGGCAGATGATCATCATCAAGTTCGGTACTGTGGTCGCATCTGTGCACAACGGGCCTACGGCGACCGAAGCAGCAGTTTGGCCCTCAGACGTGTTGCGTGCCACCGCGATAGACCTTGCACAACGACTAAACGCTCAGTAGCCAGTCCCCCGCTCCAGACACGTCTCGGAGGCTCAAGAGTGGCATTTGCTCTCGTCCCCCCGCTGACGAATGAGATTGCGAAGAGTAATCTACCTCCGCCCTCCTGTTTTCACGCCGTTTGATAGTGTGACTGGCTGCCTTTTCAGGGGGTTCTGCATCCAAGCTTCCACTCAACGTTTGCTCTCCGCTTTTGAGGATATTTCATGACCAAACCTACCGCTCCGGCGATGAATGCTGTTCCGTTCACCCGCGTTGTAATTGACGATAAATTTTGGTCGCCTCGGCAGGAGACCAACCGCAATGTCACTATCCCGTATGTCCAGACGAAATCGGAGACCACAGGCCGTTTTGATTCCTTCAAACTGACTACAGATTTTGAAGGTGGCTGGAAATTTGGGATGCCTAACCCCCCTATCTACTGGGACTCTGACGTGGCGAAGTGGCTTGAGGCTGCGAGCTACTCGATGGCGACCCATCCCGACGCTGATCTATCGGGGAAGGTTGACGAGGTTATCGAATTAATCGACGCCTCTCAGCAGGACGATGGCTATCTGAATGTGCATTTCACGGCGATCGACCCGGATGGCCGGTGGACGAACCTGCGCGACCTGCATGAACTCTACTGCGCAGGCCATCTGATCGAAGCTGCGGTGGCGCACTTTGAGGCTACGGGCAAACGGACGTTGCTTGATCCAATGATCAGGTACACCGATTACATTGCGTCTGAGTTTGGTCCAGAACCGGGCAAGCGACGCGGCTATCCCGGCCACGAGGAGATTGAACTGGCGCTGGTAAGGCTCTGGAAAACCACCGGCGAAAAGCGATTCCTTGATCTCGCCAGCTACTTCATCGACGAGCGAGGTCAGGCACCTCACTACTTCGATATTGAGGCAGAATCTCGTGGCGACAATGATCAAACCGGCGATTCATCAGGCAAAGGCAACATAGATGAATGGCCGCATTCCGTTGGTCAACGTCACGATGTGAAACAGGCCCACCTCCCCGTGCGCGAACAGACTACGGCTGAGGGCCACTCCGTGCGGGCGATGTACCTCTACGATGGCATGGCCGGCGTGGCTGGTGCGACGGGCGACGAAGTGCTGATGGAGGCCTGCAGGACGCTCTGGGACAACACCACCAATCGACGCATGTACATCACCGGCGGCGTCGGCTCGACATCTGAAGGTGAGCGATTCACCACCGATCACGATCTGCCCAGCGACACGGCGTACGCAGAAACTTGCGCTTCCATTGGTCTGGCAAACTGGGCGACCCGGATGCTTAATGCTGAAGGTGACTCTCGTTACGCAGATGAGCTTGAGCGCGTTCTATACAACGGTTTTCTGAGCGGCGTTTCGCTCGAGGGCGATACTTTCTTCTACGCGAACCTCCTTGAAGTGGATCCTCAAGCTCCGTATTTCAGGAAACGTGAGCGAATCAAGCCTTTTCGACAGGGTTGGTTCGACACTGCCTGCTGTCCGCCAAATGTGATCAGGACGCTGGCTGCGCTGGGGCAGTATCTCTACTCCGAAAATTCGGACGGCGTAGCGGTGCACCTGTACGTGTCCGGTGAGGTGACGGCGCACGTTGTCGATACGGTCGTCATACTCAAGCAGAAGACCAGCTATCCGTGGGACGGTGATGTGGCGATCACGGTGGAGTTGGAGAACCCGGCTGAGTTTGATCTACGCTTGAGGATTCCGGGTTGGTGCAAGGACGCCAAACTGGAAATCAACGGGACTCCAGTGGAGTACCAGACTGAAAACGGCTACGCGAAACTGCATCGGACCTGGCAGAGCGGTGACACCGTCTCACTGGTACTCGCAATGCCCGTGGAGCGAATCTACAGTGATCGGCGAGTCAGCTCGAGCGCCGGTAAAGTCGCGTTGCAGCGGGGTCCAATCGTCTACTGCCTTGAGCAAGTGGACAACGGCACTGGTCTCAATGCTGTGGTTCTGCCGCGGGACTTTGAACTAAATATCGAATACGAAGAGGCGTTGCTTGGTGGAGTTGCGACAATTTCAGCATCGGCCCTGAAAGTTGATAAAGATGCGGGAGAGTCGCTCTACTCAACCAACCCTGGGACACTGACGGCAGCGTCAGTGAAAGCCGTTCCATACGCTCTATGGGGCAACCGGGAGCAGGGTGAAATGCTGGTGTGGATCAACGAAGCCTAGATTCCGTTGGGGCTGTCTCCTACTGGGAGAACTGCACACCTGAGCCACCACGAAGGTGTTTGACGTCGCGAATGTTTCCGTCACTGTAATCCCGTTGACGGAAACACCCGCGACATCGCGCGTTAGAACTGCGTGAAGAGGCTGTTCGACCTCGGCGCATCCGAAATTTGGTCTGGGCCAAGCGCGTAGGCTTCCTTCTGGTAGACCTGAATCCGCATTGATCCGTAGTCTGCCATGTAGATCTTGCCGTCCATGTCAGTTCGCACTGACACCGGCCATCGTAGACGCTTCTGGAGTTCGATAGAGGTCATCTCCCTCATTCGAAGTGCCATCACGTTGGATTCCATGTAGTCCTTGGCTTGCCGGGAGAGTGTTGCATCTCCAATGAACTTCTCTACGAAGTGTCCATCAGGGCCAAACAGCTGGATCCTGTGGTTGGCCCAATCAGCCACGTAGATGTCTCCATCCTTATCTACCTCGACGCCTGACGGTCGATTGAACTCACCGTCTTCACATCCAGGTGCTCCTATCTGGAATACGAACTCCCCATCTGCGGAGAACTTCTGGACGCGGTCGTTTCGCCAATCGGCCACATAGATATCGTCCAGCTCATCGATGGCGAGGCCCCACGGCATATCCAATTCGCCCTTTTCGGTGCCATGGCTACCGAAGTTCATGAGGAACGTTCCGTCCGCACTGAACTTCTGGATTCTGTGGTTGAGCGTGTCGGCAACAAAAATATCGCCATTGCTATCAAAGGCGATCCCTGAAGGCCGATTCATCTGACCGTCAGCTTCTCCCTGCTCACCCCACTGGCAAATCACTTTGCCCTCAACGGTGATGTTGGATATTTTGCTGGTGGCCTCATCAGACACCCAGAGATTCTCATCTTTATCCATGATCAGCGCCGCTGGCCAGACAAAGTGGCCGTCCGTCTTGGACGTGCCTCCCACCTGACCGCCACCGCCAACCAGGTTGACCGCTCCCAGATCATCGTCGCTATATGAGAGACGCCTGATAAACGTCAGCTCATCACTCCGGCTAAGGATATGGAGATCGCCGTCTTTGCCTATCGCCAGATCAATCGGTGTGTTGGTGAGGCGCCTCATACCCAGAGTCTTCTCATAGGTGACCCCAACCCTCAATAACGCATGTGGTCTAGTCATTGCTGACCTCTTTTCTGAAGTTCATGGCGCCTGAGACCCTGACCAACTAAGCGGCTGGGGACACGAGTGGAAGCTGTTCGTACTTACCGCCAACAATATCAGTAGATTCAACACCCATCCACTGCTCCAACAAGGTGGCATACAGTCCCCGGAAGTCGTAAGTGTGGCGTAGATCACCAAACTCCAAATCACTCTGCTCTAACGATGGGTACGCGGCGTGGAGTCCACCGTTGACCCTGTCTCCTATGACAAATGATCCGCCACCTGCGCCATGGTCGGTTCCGCTGTGGTTATCCTGCACTCTTCTACCAAACTCAGTGAAGACGAGCATCACCACGTTTTCTGATGCATTGTGATTGCGGATATCCTTGAAGAAATCACTGATTGCGCCCGACAGGTCTGTCAGGAGCTTCGGGTGAGTTGGAACTTCGTTGGCATGGGTGTCATATCCGCCATGGTGCGCGTAGAAGATCCGGGTGCCCAGATCGGCAATGTGAACGCGGGCCACGTCGCGGAGGCTCTTCGCAATTGGGTTGTCAGCATACTCAACGTTCGATGTGTATGGAGCGATGCCGTTCTTGAGGATCTCTGCTCCACGAAGAACATCAACGCCGGTACGGGCGAGGTATTCCTGCACTGGGCCAGTTCCAAGGGCGGGTGTGTAGATGCGCTGGAACACGTCGAGAGCCTGTGCACGCTGCTGCTCCGCCTGCACACCGGTCATCAGGCCGTATGTGTCCAGATCACCAATGGACGTCGCAGTTGCGTTTTCCGCCACCATTGAGCGCGGCAAGCCACGTCCAAAGTTGATGGCCGTCAGGGAGTTGTCTGAGTTTGGGTCAAGTTCCCGAATCGCCTTACCAACCCAGCCTTCAGTCGCGACCACATCTGGCTCACATGTGTGCCAGATGTCCATCCCGCGGAAATGTGAGCGGCTGGAGTTCTCGTAGCCAACGCCCTGAATGATCGCCATATCACCGGCGTCGTAGAGCTCTTTCAGCGGCGCTACGTTGGGGTTGAACGCAAGTTCATCGTTGATTGGCAGAACCGTCTCTTCCGCAACTTTTACGGTTGGACGGTAATCGTAATACAGCCCGTTTTGGTATGGGATTACAGTATTCATGAAGTCGTTACCGCCAGCAAGCTGGACGACTACGAGCGTGGGTGCTTTGCCGTTTGTGGTTACCATTTTATTTTTAGTCCATGCTCCATCTGTATCAGGCTTTTCGGCTGAACTGACTATTTAGGCGAACTGGTATTCGATTGAAGAAACGATGGACTGCAGCGTTGCGGCAATCCTTGTAGCGCTGACCTCTGTGTCTGCCTCGGTATCGAAACTAAGCTCACCTTCTGAGGTGGCGGCTTCAACGAGGGCGCTGCGAGTTTCATCGGTCACGTTGGAGCAGCCTGTGGCTGTCACGCAGGCGTCAACCAGCTGTGTCGGCGATGCGGACCCGCCGGCAGCCACCAGATGATCGATGATCCACTTCGTGCTGTCAGCAGAAGTGTCAGAGAGCTGGTTGACGGCAAAGTTCACTCGCTCAGTAAGCGTGCCACCATCAATCCACTCTTTGCCCGTGTGCCAACCTTCAACAGTAGGAGGCAACTGAAGTCCCTGCCCCATTGCTGCGGTGGCGGCTGCCATGCCGGTGTGACCTGGCTCCGGGAATTTCATCCCGCCGGCAATCTTCACGGTTCCAACCACAAGTTCTGTTGGGCTCTTCACCTTCTTGAAGGAAGAGGCTTTGAAGAAGTCTGAGTTGAACAGCGCTCGCAGCATGGCTGTGATTTCACCGTTGGAGTCAAAGTAGGCCTTCACCAGGATCTCGATCGCCTCAGGATCCTGAGGTGGCACGTTGTCCCAGGCCGGAACCTGAGGCTCATCCGCAACAAAGAAGTTGTAGAGGTGCCGTGAAAGGAACTTAGCGGCGGCTGGCTGCTTCACGATTATGGCGATGATGTCTTCGCCGTTGAAGTTGCCGGTCTCACCAAGGAAGGTTTTCTCAGTGTCGTCGTGATCATCTTCCAGATAGAGGAACTCAGATGGATACCGAGCGTACGGGTCCAACGGAATTGGCTGTGTGAATGTCCAGCCAGTGAACGCCCGTGAAGCGTTCTTGATGTCATCTTCCGTGTAGTTTCCTACGCCCATTGAGAACAGCTCCAGCAGCTCACGTCCCCAGTTTTCATTGGGTTCGCCGTTGTGGTTCTCACAGTTGTCCAGGAAGTAGATCATTGCAGGGTCTCTTGCGAGGTCCAGCAGAATAGTCTCGAAGTCCGACAACGCGTTGCGGCGGAATGTCTCGATCTGAACATTGGAAGAAGGTGGGTCACTGCTCTTGCCAGCAGAAGTTGGGAAGAGGTGGTGCCAGAACAACGTCATCTTCTCTTCTACTGGACGCTCAGTATTGACCATCCGATAGATCCAGTACGCGGGGTAGTTGGGGCCATCAGGGTTGTTCAGGGCAATCCAGTATCGCCGCGCAATATCTTCCTCGGGAGCTGGAAAGCGCTCCGGATTCAGAAGGTCCTCAACAATGTCCTCGTACTCCCTCTCTGCGAGTGAGTCGATCTCAACTTGAGTCACACCAAATCCGGCTCTGCGCATTAGGTGTGCGACTAGTTCTCTATCAGTTCCAGACATAATTCCCTTCCTCTCATCAACTGCGCTCTGCCTAATTGGCCTGAAGCTCTGCGGCTAATCATCAATTTTCAATTCGACAGACTCACATCGCCCCACGTGAACCGTGAGGATACGCGTTAGCGCATAGTACTCCCATGAGTTCTCCACATTGGAGCTGCCAGCATCAACTGAAACCGACCCTGGCTCATCCGTATCGTGAAATACAAAATCCCACACACGTTCCGGACCGCTGGCGCTTACCCGTTTTGCGGCTCCACCAGTGGCTCGTATCGCCGTGGCGACAAGGCCGTTTTCTTCGGGTATCTCAAATAGCCCGTCGGCTTGTGGGTAGATAGCGATCTTCAGCGGATCCCACATATCGGGAACAGAATCACCCGGCTCAGCGGTTGGAATGATTGCGTTGGATCGCACAAAGACTGGCATATGATCTAGCGCCGCTCGTATCCGATGCGAGCTGGGGCCTTGCCTCTTCTCACCTGTCCAAAGGTCGTACCAGTCGCCCGGAGGCAAGTAGATGGTGACATCACCTTCTGAGTTAAGTACTGGAACGACAAGGATTGAAGGGCCCAGCAGGTATTCGGTCTGGATGACCATGCTGCCCGGGTCATCTTCAAACTCCAGCCCGAGAGGACGCATTACCGGCACGTTAGTGACGGTACTCTCCAGCGAGATGCCGTAGATGTACGGCAGCAGTTCATAACGCAGATCGGAATAGCGTTTGACTATGTCAAAAACCTCGTCGCCGCGTTTCCAGGGCATTCGAAGTGACATTCCGTGAAATCGGGTATGGGATATCAACATTCCGCACTGCGCCCATCGGACGTAGAGATTTGGTCCAGGGTCACCTCTGAACCCACCAAGGTCAAACGACCAGAATGGATCACCGGACATTCCGTAGCTGAGGCCACCGCGGAGACTCAAGGCAAAACTTGGAAAATCAGAAACCGGGTCGCCTGACCATCGCACCGGATAGCGCTGGATGCCCGCAAAGCTGGACCGGCCCCACACAAGAGCCTTATCTGAATACTCTTTGGTTATATTGAAAACGGACTCGTTGTAGAGCAGCGGATAGACGTTATGCATCTCTGCGCCGGTCTTGCCGTTGGCGAAGACTCCGTCCTCTGGAATCTCTTCTCCAAAGTCAGTCTTGAATACAGCCACGCCCATCTCTAGAAGGTGGCGATGTTTTTCTGCGTACCACTTTGAGGCTTCAGGATTAGTGAAATCAACGATCCCGCCCAGATCGTATTGCCGTTCGCCTTCCACACCCCACTTTGAGATGCGCATTGCTTTTATGACGAGTTCTTGATCATAGACGGTGCCGTCCGGGCGCTTGATAAAGTAGCCCTTTTCTTTGCCCTCGCGATACATCTCTGTTCGGACGTCAATATAGGGATGCTCCCACAGGCAAAGCTTGAATCCCTTCTCCAACAGGGTTGCGACCATACCTTCAGGGTCAGGAAACCACTCCCTGTCCCACTCAAGATCAGAGTAGTGCGAATCTCTCATCCAGAGCGGATCTAAATGAAGTACGTCTGAAGGGACTTTTCGCTCCCGAATCTCATCAGCAAGAGCCAGCAGGCTGGTCTGGTCTATCGGCTCTCCCAATACGTGCTCACCAGCTGGAGACAGCCAGATGCCAAATGACCAGCGTGGAGGCAGTGGTGCATGGCCCGTGAGCTCAGCGTAGCCGTTCAGCACATCTTTCATGTTTGAGCCGGCGAGAATGAACAGATCCAGGCCGTTGCCCGCTACTTCGACTGTCCCGGCGGCGTTCGACTCGCTCCCAAGACTCCAGACTGACCGGTGGGCGTCATTCAGGAACAGTCCGTAGCCGCGCGAACTCACCATAAATGGGATGTTCTTGTACGCCAGTTCGTTAGGCGTGCCGTATGGGTTGCGGTTCCACGCCACGATGCGTTGGCCGCGTTTGTCTATAGATGTGAACTTCTCGCCGAGGCCGAAAAGACTCTCTTCTGGATCCAGTCCAAACGTCACCCAACTAGACCCGGAATCATCATTACCCGGGGTAAAGCCGGATGCCCTACTCTGCGGTATTGCTCGTGCGTCTATATCTTCCGGGTATTCATAAAACGCAGGTCGGCCACGATCGTCTCTGACAACGACGGCCCAGGGATCGCGTTGTATTTCGACCTGAGTCCCATGGGCACTCAGGATAATTCGCTCGTCGTTCTCTGAAATCTCAGGCAATTCGGTGCCGGGTTCCCACTCTGGGTCCAGCAAGTCATAGCGATCTGACGGCGTTTCCTGGTCCGGAATAATTTGGTAGCGAATTATTCCGGGGGCAGGGATCGACAGCTCAACTGTCGCTAGTGGGCCGTCTGTTTCGACGCTAAATCGAACCGCGGACCCAGCACGCGCCATCGACTCTATGCGCCGAAGGCCGTAACTTTTCGAACTCATTTCCGGGAATACCTCATAAACCTGATCAGAGCAGATTTGTGAATCTGTTATTGCCTAGTCAACTTGTCTGAGTCTTGGGTCCAATCGATCACGCAACCAATCACCAAAGAAACTCATTGATGCCACGGTGAGGAAGATCGCCAGGCCCGGGAACACGGAAATCCACCAGGCGTCACGCAAGTAGCCACGCCCGTCAGAAATCATCGCTCCCCATGCTGGTGTTGGTGGTGGAATTCCGGCTCCCAAAAAGCTAAGAAACGCCTCCACCAGAATTAGCTGACCAATCCGGAATGTAGCAATCACAATCACGGTGTTGATGACGCCGGGTAGCAAGTGGCGTACCAGGATACGCGTCGTGGATGATCCAGCTATTTGAGCAGAGAACACGTACTCACGATATTTGAGTGAAAGCACCTCTGCCCGGACCTGCCGGACAAAAGGCGTCCACGCTAATAAACCCAATAATATGAATACAGTAATAAAGCTGGTACCCATAACCAGAGCAATCACCAGCGCAATTAATATGAACGGAAGTCCCAGCCAGACATCGACAAAACGTGTGATCAGCTCATCAATTATTCCGCCGTAATAGCCAGCTATCAGGCCCAGGGCCGTCCCGATCACGATGCCGCTGACGAGTGATACTGCCGCCACTGCCAGAGATATTCGAGCCCCGTAAGCCAACCGGCTCCAAAGATCCCTGCCTAGCTGGTCAGTGCCAAGGAAGTAGTTGGCTTCTTCTCGGCCTTTTTCGATCTGAGTTGCATCAGCCGCACTATCCTGAAAGAAGGGTGGGTAGGTGCGATGCCGAAGGTTTGCCTTCTCAGGATCACCGGCGGTGATCAACGGGGCAAAGACCGCCATGACAATCATGCCCGTAAGGATAAAGCTGGACAACACGGGCCAACGCCTGAAGAACCGCAGGGTACTTCGTATTGGACCAAGGTCATTTTCAACTATGCTGACCCGCTCAATTCTCTGAGCGGCTGTAGCTTCCGCGGTGGTGGCCTGTACGGTTTGAGTTCTACGGAGTCTTCCAACGAAGTACCCGGGGATCCCAACAAGTTTTCGGACACTGCCTTCAAGAATCCCGCGAGCCGGTTCCGGTCTCAACGGGACCGTATTTGTGCGCTCAAACTTTGATCTTCGTCTGATCATGTCAGCCTCAGCCGTGGGTCTACGAACGCGTAAAGGATGTCAACTATGAAATTGAGCGCGATGAACGCGAAGGTGAACACCAGCGTCACGGCGCCGAGCACCGTGAGGTTATTGCTGAACACAGCCTCTACAGCCCACCTCGCAATCCCCGGCCATGCGAATACCGTCTCAACCGCTATTGAGCCGGTTATCAGTCCCGCCAGTAATACACCGGCAAATGTGAGAGGCGCCAGGATTGCATTCCTGAAGCCATGCTTCCATATCACCGACCTCTGAGATACGCCTTTAGAACGCGCCAGTTTGATGTACTCAGAATCCAAAACATCCAACATGGCAGAACGCACCAGGCGCATGTAGCCAGCCATAGGTAGCCATGCCAACACCACGGTTGGCATTATTAAATTCTTATTCAAAAAGAATCCCTCGCCCATAGTTCCGGATGGTAACCACCCCAGTTGGACTGCAAATATGAAGATACCAACTATTCCAAGCCAGAACGTTGGCAAACTCTGCCCCAGTACCGCAAATGATCTGCCGCCAATGTCTAAGTAAGTACCCCTCTTTACGGCGGAGAAGATTCCAAGGGGTATTCCAATGACGGTAGCCAAAATAAATGCTGAGAGAGCCAGTTGTGCCGTTGGCCACCACTTTTCCTTTAGCTTGGGAGCAATGGGCTGCCTGGTGGCGAGATCATCCCCCCAATCGCCTTTAGCGATTCCACCAATCCAGTAGCTGTATTGCACGACAACGTTGTCGTTCAGATGTAGCGCATCTTTCATCTTCTCAAACTCAACCGGGTCCATCCCGTACCCCTCCATCGGCAGTAGAAGTACTGCCGGGTCAGAGATGACGCGGGAGATCAGGAACACCACAATGGTTGAGGCGATGAGCGCGAGGAATGAAGTAAAAAATCGCCGAATTATGAACTTAGCCATCAGTTCAGGAAGCCTATACAATCTTGTTTGTTGGCGCTATTCATTTGTCTATCAATCCTCAACATTCGTGCAACCGCACATTTGATCCCGGGGCTTTTGGTCCCGGCCATACGCATTTCTTTCAGAAACCGCGCGAATCTCAATGCAGAGATCAGCGCCGTTGCTGCCACAAATTGCTGAAGCGTAGGCGGTCAAAGGCCCAGACCTCAGCAATTTACGATAGCAAATCCAACTTCTATGGCAGCACGGCTGCAAGCAACCGTGGCTCTGAAAAGAGGGGCCGCTCAGACCTGAACTAGCCAGGTCCAAGCGGCCTCCCTTCTTTGCCAGTGCTGTGCTCTTTCAAGTCAGCGCTAGCAGTTCAACTACTTCAGGGTGATGAACTCTGGGTGCTTGGCACCACCAACTCGGTTGTTACCCGGTGGAGCAAGGTCCCAGCTGCCGATGAGGTCCGGGTTGTACATCGGTGCTTCAGCAACTTCAAACACGCCAGGCCAGAGTGCCTGGTCAAACTGGTAACCCTTCACTACTTCAGTAGCAGCAAAGCTTGCCGCTGCATCATCACTGCTCAGCTTGAAGACCTGTGCTGTGGATGACTCAGGAATCTCGACACCGGAGTTGAATCCACCGCCGGCGGTCCCATCTTCCAGGGCCACGATTGCGCTGAGCAGCCAGTCAATTGGCCATACTGCTGGAGATCCAGAAGCGCCAAAGAATGACAACTGATCAGAAGTTCGATTGATCCGTGAAGGACGGAAGGTGGAGTACACCTGTAGGTCAAGGTTCGTCCTCACGCCAATCTCTGCCCATGCAGCGGCGAGAGCTTCCCCAACTTCACGCTGGAGGCCTGACGGGCCAATCCAGAAGTTGAGTTCAATCTCGTCTGGCGCATAGCCAGCGTCAGCGATGAGCGCACGAGACTGGTCGGGATCGTAAGGGATCACCCACTCGTCTGCGTGTGCAAGGAACACGGGGTCTTTGTCACTGATGCCACCCAGGATGGATGGTCGACCAAGGCCGGCGGCAAGAGCGTCGTTCATGACGTCTCGCTCAAATGCCATGTTCAGTGCCTGGCGAACCTTCAGTGATCGGACCATAGAGTCAGGATCACCTGGGTCACCGACCCAAGCTAGGTCTGTATTTCGGACTCGTGTAAGCGCGTTGCCACTTGTGGGATGTACTGTCTCCCAGTAGTTGCCGCCGTACACAAATGCCTGGTCGGCCAGAATACCTTCAGGAGCAAGCGTGAAGCCTTCATCTGCGAGTGGACCATAGTCTTTGACTTCAACGTGTGCGATCTGAGCCTCGCCAGTCTCGAGCATCGCTCTGCGGGTTGATCCTTCTGGGATCTCCAGCCACTTCACGATGGCAATTGAAGCCGTCTTGCGCCAGTGGGACGCAGCAGCTCGGACTTCAATGCCCTTGCCCTGTGTCCAGTCCTCAAGAATGTAAGGACCAGTTCCGATCATGTTCTGCCGGGCCCATTCGTCACCGTTGTCGACGACGGCGGACTTGCTGGCAATTCCGTAACCCTCACTGTAGTCAGAGAGCGTTGTAGTGAAAGTCACTGCGTTGAACGCTACCCATGGGAAGCGAGCAATGTACTTCGACGGATATAGTACTTCAGCCAGCACTGGAGGCAATGCGCCACCGGTGTCGTGGTTGCTCAGTGGCTGAGTGGCCGGGTTGGCTTCGTTGTACGTGTAAGCCAAGTCCTCTGCCGTCAGCTCTCCAAATCCTCGGTGGAATTCAATTCCCTCTCGGACTTTGAAGTCTGTGTAAGAGCCGTCAGACGCAGTTTCCCAACTCTCAACCAGGTTCGGCGAGAGAGCAATTCCCCCGTCGTCGCCGCGAATGTTGCGGAAAATTGTCTCTTGCACGCTGATGTCAGCCAGGGTTGCACACCACGGACAGTCTCTAATGAGACCACTTGGTGTTCCAACGCTTGGCACAGCAATAATCAGTGTGCCACTTTGTACCACTGGCTCCACTGCGTCTCCGGTGCTAGGAAGCGCTGTTGCCGTCACAACGACAACGTCAGGTGGAAGTTCGACGATTACCGTCTGTACCACCTGCCGTACCACCTCCTCTGTGACCACGACGGTCTGTACAATCCTTTCGCCGGGGACTTGGACCTCGACTTCTACGGTTTGCACAACCGTGTCGCCGGCAACTTGGACCTCGACTTCAACGGTTTGTATAACCGTATCGCCAGGGACCATCACCGTGTCACCGGGAACAAGAACCGTCTGTACGACGATCGTCTCGGTACTGCCACTACAGGCAATCGCGGCCAACAGTAGTCCCGCGAAAACGGTGACCCCCATCGCTCTGATCGCTCTGCCTCGTATGAAATACATTAACAACTCCTCCAGTTGAGTTGACCTATCACTGGCCTTTGCACTCAACTTAATGAAGTCCAAATTGACCAACTGATGTCACTCTTTACAGTGCGCCCACAATGGGTTAGCACGCTTATTCGTGCCCAATACGGGCAACGCGATACTTAACTATCCGCGTGGCTCATATTGGGGCGCTTGCGGGAAACGTCAAATTATTACCCCGGCGTCGCTATCATGTCAAGAAGAAATTTCCCGCTTTTTCGACGGACTCGCCATCGACCAGGCGCAGGTTCTATCTGGCGCGTCAAATATTCAAGGCCCCGGGCAGACCAGAGGGTACAAATGATAGCAATAGTGATCACATGATCGTGCTTATCGGATTACGGTCACCGTTCTAGCAACCATCAGGCAACTAATTTCAATTTGACACTATACAAAACTGGGCCGCGGACATTGTCTGGCGACATGATGTTTTCGGCTTGAATTCGCAACTCACCGGATGGCAGCCTACGGACGGCACCTCATCTGATCTGCACTTTGAGACGGTGAGACAGCTTCCGTAATAATGGTCAGCCCGCATCGGGACGGCTGTGTGATTCATCTCAATGGTATGTCCTTCAGATTGAGAACCACCGTAATAACCGCGCTACTCGCTTCGGTTGTAGTGGCCTGCGGAAGCGGAGTCTCATCTGTGGGCTCAACGCCCGCCATTGAGGCCACTACCGTAGCTGAAGCCAGCATCGCTGCGCCCGGTCCGACTGCAATCTCTGATGACGATGCCACAACTCAACAAGACGTGGCACCCGCCACCTCCACCGTGCGCGTCCTCGACCCCGAAGTGGAAAAGAGAATCGCTTCCCTAATGAGGGGTGTTTTTAAGTTCGGCACCGATTTCGGTTCCAACGAATCCCTGATCAGAGGGCTTGGTTTGGTCGGCGATATTGCAGCGGTTGTGCCCCTGATCGAAATTCTGCCTTACGTTCAATCCAACGAAGCGATGGCAGCATTGGAAGAAGCGCTGCCCAGATTGACCGGTGAGTCGATTCCTGTTCTGGACTGGCAAGCCTGGTACTCATGGCTTGGCCAGCATTCAGAGGCCGTACCCACCGCCAACTATGCAGAGTGGAAAGCGGAGACCTACCGGGTTGTGGACCCAAAGTTCAAAAATTTCTTCTATGAAGGCGTGGATGCCCAGATTCCGCTCCCACTGCTCCAATGGGGTGGAGTGAAGGTTGATGGCATTCCAGCCCTCCAGAACCCGTCAGTCGTTCCCGGGGCCGACGCCGATTTCCTGGACCCAGATGATCCGGTATTGGGCGCTGTGGTTAATGGCGAGGCACGCGCCTATCCATGGCGGGTGATGGCCCGGCACGAACTGGCGAATGATGTAATCAACGGCCAGCCGGTTGTGATGTCATTCTGCACTCTCTGCGGATCAGCAATTCTGTTCAACGCAGAAGTTGGCGGCGCCGTCCGGAACTTCGGCACCTCAGGCTTCCTGTATCAAAGTAACAAGCTCATGTTTGATCGAGGTACCAACACACTCTGGCGGCCACTCACTGGAGAGCCAGTTGTAGGAGACCTCGCCAGCAGCGGCCTGAAGTTGGAGATCTTACCGCTGGTTCTCACCACCTAGGAAGAGTGGTTGGACCAGAACCCGGAGACCGGCGTCCTCTCGTTGGATACGGGCTTCTCTTTCGAGTACCTCCATCCTAACGATGAAGACGCCACACCACGCGACTACTTCAACTTCCCGGACGTGCTCTTCCCTGCATTCCTGACAGACAGCAGGAGGGCTAAGAAAGACCGGGTGTTCGCCGTGCGTTTCCTCGGTGCATCATCGGCCTATCCAATAGATGTTCTTCAAGAAGAACTGGTGGTCAACGATACCGTGGGGCCTCAGAGTCTCGTGATCATCACCAATCCAATCTCAAAGGCCGTCAGGGCATATGACCGAGGAGCCCACACATTCAAACCGGGCTCGTCTGCCGCAGAGTTGATCGACGAAAGTGGCCTCATCTGGCGGATTACGGAGATCGGTCTGGAGCCGAACCGTGGCTCAGAGTCGATAGTGGAAAGGCTCCCCGGACATGATGCGTTCTGGTTCGGCTGGTTCGCCGCAAATCCCCAGACAAAGCTCTACTCAGGCTCGGATAAGTGACTCGTTGCAAATGCATCTACGGCTAGAACATGGGATGTGATTGGATGTCGTAATCCAGGCGACTACGCTGATGGTCAATCCCAACTTAGCGGCCCCCCCGACACGCCGCAATCCCAACCACCCACGCACCACCCACCGCACTGTCACCCTGAAGGAGGCCCCGCGACTGTGAGGGTCTCTGCCGGATTAGAACCACGCATTCGGCGATCCCAACCCGCCCACACCCCATCCATCGTTCTGAGGAGGAAGGCCCCGCGACCGACCTGAGAATCTCATCCTCAAATCGCGAAGTGATGCACCGCCCCTATAACGTCCCCCGTCACGGGATGAGGTCCCCACGCGGACCCTCAGGGTGACGAATCGATGTGGACGCGTCACTTAAAACCCCCATGTACCCGCCCCAAACTCTTCAGCAAAAAGCCCCTAACGGGGCCGTAACGGGGGCTAACGCGCACCCGGAAACTCAATCGCCGGATGCTTCAACAACTCCTCCTCAATCAGATCAGACCCCAACCCAGGCCTATCCGTAATCTGAAGGTGCCCATCCTTGATCTCAAACGGATGCGTCATAAGATCATCCCGCCACGGAGCATCGTCCACATCAAACTCCTGGATAAAGAAGTTCGGCACCGTAGCGCACACCGCCGCCGACACCAACGTGTTGATCGGGCTGTGGCAGTTATGCGGCGCAAACAGCGTCTCATACGCATTCGCGAGATCGGCGATCTTCTTGCCCATCGTAATACCGTTCCACGCAAGGTCCGGCATGATTATGTCTTGCGAGTAGTTCTGCAGAAACGGCCGATACCCCGTAGTGCCAAAAATACTCTCACCAGTGCAGATAGTCGTACTGGTCGAATCCCGGATCACCCGCAGCGCCTCCGCGTCGAATGTCTCCGTCTCCAGCCACATCATGTCGAACGGCTCCAACGTCTGCGCCAGCTTGATCGTCCCACCCAGCTTGAACGAAAACGCAACATCAATCGCGATCCCAACGTCAGGCCCAAGCGCCTCACGGAACGTCCCCACAACCGCCTCCGCATTCCGCCGCGCCGATGCGGGAGCGTCACCGGCAGGCGCCACCCCGCCCAATCCTGGCCGAATCGGCAAAGCATCCGGCCGATCCTTGAGCGCGAACATGTTCGTCTTGATAGCGGTGTACCCGCGATCCTTAACCTCCTGCGCCAGTTCACGAATATCGTCCGTGGTTTGTACACGCTTGACGCCAAGGCGATCAGTCATCCACTTGTCGCGTGCACGCGTCGACCCGCAGTGCGACCAGTAAAGCCGCAACTCATCACGCATCTTGCCGCCCAGAAGCTGCCACACCGGCGCGTTCAGGACCTTGCCTCTGATGTCCCACAGAGCCGAGTCAATCCCGGACATGCCCTTGAACGCGATCCCCGCCGAGTGCCGGATGTTCACGTTATATAGATCCCACCAGATGGATTCGACCTGCATAGGATCACGCCCGACAACAAACTCAGCCAGACGTTCCACCATCGCAGTGATCGGCCCCGGCGCACCCCAGTCTGTGCAATCACCCCAGCCGACAACGCCGGGGTCCGACGTCTCGATCTTCACAAACGTCCACGGCCTGAAACCGCCATCCACGACAAACGTTTTGATATCCGTAACTTTGAGTGCCATGCAGCTACTTCCCTCTAGGTTTGTTAACTCTGTGCGCCAGCGACACCCTTGGCTCGAAGTGCTTTGATTTCGTCTGGCGAGTAACCCGCGAACTCCAGAATCTCGTCCGTGTGCTGACCCAGCGTCGGCGCTGCCGATTTCAACTGCGCAGGCGTGCCAGACATCTTCACCGGGTTGCCGATGTTGTGTACCGCGCCCGCCGTCTCATGCTCCAGCACAACGTCCATCCCCCGCGCAATAACCTGCGGGTCGGACCACGTCTCCTCCATGTTGTAAATCGGCCCGGCCGGAACACCAGCCTCCTCCAGCACCGCAATCCAGTGCGAGGTAGGCTGCGTCGTGGTCGTCGCCTCCAGCTCCGCTTCCAGCTCATCCAACGATCCCATGCGCGCAGCATTGCTGGCGAATCGTTCATCTTCCAGCAGATCGTCGCGTCCAATAGCCGAGGCAAACCGCTCCCAGTTGGCCTGGTTCGCAGCACCAATGTTGAAATAACCGTCAGAGGTCTTCAGCGCCTGATACGGAGCAGCGAGCCTGTGGCGGGACCCCGCCGGCTCCACCGCAATACCCTCCGACCAGTAGATAGCAGACTCCCACACCGTGTAGGCAATCGCCGACTCCAGCAAAGACGTCTCGATGTGCTGACCCTCACCCGTCTTCAGACGATTAATGTAGGCCGAGAGAATCCCGTACACCGCAAACATCCCGGCGTTAAGATCGGCGACCGGCACCGCTACCTTGGCAGGCGGAGAGTTGGGGTGACCATTGGCATACATCAGGCCGCTCATCCCCTGCGCCACCAAATCGAATCCGGCCCGCTTGCCGTAGGGGCCAGTGAGGCCAAAACCAGAGATAGAGGCGTAAACCAACGCCGGATTGATCACCTTGAGATCATCCCAACCCAGCCCGTTACGAGTCATCGAACCCGGACGAGAGTTCTCAATCAAAATGTCAGACTTGGCAACCAGCTTCTTGAACGCCTCTTTGCCATCATCAGACCGAATGTCCAACACAATCGACCGCTTGTTCCGATTCATCTGAAGGAACGCAGCAGACTCGCCTTCAATGAACGGCGGCCCCATGCGACGGGTGTCATCACCGCCGGTTGGCTTCTCCACTTTGATCACATTCGCGCCCATGTCCGCCATCAGCATCGTGCAAAAAGGGCCAGCAAGGATTTGACTGTTATCCAGAACGGTCACGCCGTCCAAAGCTCCGCCGTTGGTCATAAGAACGTTCGACTCCGATTGAATGGTTTTGGCGGCAGTGATGTTACTCGCCTCACATGCTGAATTGTTTGTGCGCTGGCGTGGTGGTCTCGGCCATCACCCCTCGAATCCTCTAGCTCTTACCGTGAAATGACCCCACCCGGTCAACCTCAACCTTGCTACCAACGTAAAACGGCGACCGATGATGTAGCTGCGTCGGCGTGATATCCAGAATTGACCTCGTTCCGTCCGTTGCAGTGCCCCCGGCCTGCTCCGCCACAAACGCCATAGGAGCGCACTCATATAGCATCCGCAGCTTGCCCTCCGGGTTAGTGGTGTTACCCGGATAAGCGAAGATCCCACCCTTCAACAAGATTCGATGGAAGTCCGCAACCAGTGCACCGATGTATCGAGCACTGTACGGTCGGCTCGTTTCAGGATCGTTCTCCTTGATGTAGTCCACCCACTGACGATCCGGCGTGAGCCAGGAACCCGAGTTGCCTTCGTTGGTGGAATAGACATTGGACTTATCTGGAAATTTGAGATCTGCGTTCGTCAGGTGATACTCGCCCATGGTCTGGTCCAACGTAAATGCGTGCACACCCTGGCCCGTGGTGTAGCAGAAGATGGTGGATGAGCCGTACAGAATGTACCCCGCAGCAACCTGATTGCGGCCGGGTTGAAGCAGATCATCCAGTGAACGCTCACCGCCGGGGGACTTGCGTCGGTAGATCGAAAAGATTGTCCCGATGGGCGCCGCCACATCAATGTTTGACGAGCCGTCTACCGGGTCATAACTGACAACATACTGCCCGGAGTCGACGCCATTCTCAGGAAAAACTGGTTCCTCCAACTCCTCCGAAGCCAGCGCACAGACGAGGCCCGGTTCAGATAGCACGTCAATGAACAGATCATTGGCCCACTCATCCAGTTTGGCCACCTCTTCGCCCTGAACATTGGTTCGACCCGTATAGCCGGTTGCCTCAACAAGTCCAGCCAGATTAATCTGCCGAGAAATGAGCTTGCCGGCCAGCGCTATCGAGTTCAGAAGCGTGGTGATATCGCCCGAAGCATCCGGGTACTCACTCTGCCGACTACGAATGAATCGAACAAGCGTTTGGGGGTGAGTTTGAAATCCGCCAGAAGAATCACCAGAAGAATCAGAGGTAGGTCTGTCTGTCATTTACGCACCGCTTTTCGCAATTTCAATCTACTGATGATGTTGGCCCACGATGGCAATCATGACAACATACAGTTAGTACGCCCGGCAGCAAAGTCGGACTTCCCTCTCCAGTCACTTGAATCAGTCATCAAAAACGCCCAGGAAATCATTTTATGGACACCTCCCTCCTCTCAGACGTCGCCAATCGTATGGTCGCCCCCTGCAAAGGAATTCTCGCGGCGGATGAGAGCACCGGGACTATTGGTAGTCGACTCGCCGGAATTGGTCTCGAAAACACCGAAGATCATCGGCGAGCATGGCGGGAGACGCTCTTAACCACCCCCGGTATCGAAGAGCAGATCAGTGGCGTGATCCTTTACGACGAGACGATTCGACAGACTGCATCTGATGGCGAGCAACTAGCTGAGAAGTTGATCGCCCTGGGAATCATGCCCGGCATCAAAGTAGACAAGAGCACCTCACCGCTGGAAAACGCACCCGGAGAACTCTTCACCAGCGGCCTCGATGGGCTTCGAGATCGACTGACTGAGTATCGCGACCTTGGCGCAACTTTCGCCAAGTGGCGTGCCGTGATCAACATCGCTCACGGCCTGCCAACCCTGCGAGCAATCAAGGTCAACTCACAGGCACTCGCACGATATGCAGGCCTGTGCCAGGAAGCCGGCATCGTCCCAATCGTTGAGCCAGAAGTGATCATGGATGGCGATCACTCAATCGAGAAGTGCTACCAGGCTACCGAGGCCACACTCAGCCAGGTCTTTTCTGACCTCGTAGACGCCGGCGTCTACCTTGAAGGGATAGTCCTCAAGCCCAACATGGTTATCAGCGGGTCTGACGCCTCCAACCGCGCCAGTGCCGAAGAAGTAGCAAAGCAGACCATCACGTGTTTCCGACGCACCGTACCCGCCGCGATAGGCGGCATCGCGTTCCTGTCCGGTGGACAGGGCGACGAAGAGGCGTCAGTCAATCTCGACGCCATCAACCGCTCGTCGCTGGACCGCCCATGGGAGATGACATTCTCCTACGGCCGCGGACTCCAGGCAGCACCGCAAGCCCACTGGGGCAAGGACACCTCCGACATCGCCGGAACTCAGGCAGTCTTCGCCAAGCGAGTAGCCATCGTTTCAGCCGCACGCCGAGGCGAGTACACCCCGGACATGGAGTAGAGCTAGCTCAGGTAGGGCGATTCCCTGCCCCAGCGCTCCGCAATTCCAGACCTTGTCATCGAGCGGTAAAGGTAGATCAGGCCCTGCTGCTGACGGCCACTCGTCACCCGCTTCTTGCTGCCGACCACGCGCCGCATCTCCCGGGTAATAGAGTTTTCTGCAGACTTCGGGAACGCCGCGTAGAGCGCAATCTATCGTTCGTACACGTGCCAGTGACCAGCCCGGCGAGCCACCGCATGGACCGCTGGCAACACAGCGTTTATTGCTATGTCGGCCGCCCGGCTCTTGCCAACCAGCGCCCGCTTATCGCCTTCACCCGGAACCATCAGCGCCGCGATCAGATCCTCCGGCGTAGAGTCACCGCCAATCAGATCAAGCATGGCGTTGACCGGGCCACCCGCATCCAGCCACCGATGCGCCAATGCAGTAGCACCTTCGACGCGCTTCTTCGGCGAGTTGTCTGGCCGCCCACTTGCCTTCGACCACTCCGGAGCGGTCCCTCGCAATCTGCTGCTGTAGCCGCCAGTCTGAGGCTCAAACCCGGCACCCTGCCGCAACAACGACTCAATTTCACCGCGCCCCGATGGCTGTTTACCCGCAATCATCGCCCACGAAACCCGCGCTGTAAGTTCCCGAAACGGCTTGCGGTTCTTCGAGTAACCAAGACACTCAAGAACCTCAGTCCAGAGAACTTGATCAGCGTCGGTATTGGCCAGTTCCAACTCCAACCCGGCGCTGCGTGCGAAAAACCTGCGATCACCCGCCTCATCCAGCGAAAGCTCAGGCAATTCGGCAGATGGTCTGACAGGATGGCCGCCCCGCATCGCCCCAGACTTCAGCAACAGGAACGGAATGCCCACCCCGGAGTTGGAGCGCACCTCGTCGCGCTCTTCAAACCCCATCACATGAAAGATAACGCCGTTGTATCCAGGGTCCCGATCATGCCCATGCGCGTACCAGCCAGATCGGCGCACGTGAATCTCAATATCACCCCGATGCACCACGCCATCCGAATCAGTGACTACAGCATCCACGAAATCAGGACCACCACCGGGAGCTGGGCGCCCCGTGTACATCACCTGATACGGCTTGCCATCCCTGTCCGTGACGCTCTTCGAACGCCGCCACGCCGAATGCAACACAGACTCCGCGACTGGGCGCGAGTTGCCGCGCCGCGGCTCATGCAGCCCGGGATAATCGTTCCCAAAATATGGATGATCAGAATATGAATAAAACGAAGGAAGGCCGGGTCTGAACCCGGCCTTCCTTTACCAGCATCATCCGAGCAGCTTAGCTGCCGGTGTATGGAATCTCCGAGTGCTCTTCGGCAAAATCCCGAACGTGGCCCATCATCAGGTCCTGAATACCAAGCGTAATCGCTCGGCCGTCCGTCTTGCCGGCCGCTTTGGCACGCGCCTCTGCATCTTCGGTTCGCTTCACTCGCTCGGGGTGGTCAGGCTCTCCCGGGTAGCCAAGGGAAGCTGCAAAGTCGTTGGGTCCGCCAACGATTCCGCTCAATCCTTTGACGGCAAGAATGTCATCAAGATTCTCGTAGGCAGTCGCCGACTCGATCTGAGCCGACACGATCATGTTCGCGTTAGCCCACTTGGCAAACCCCAGCTTGCCGCCGTACTTATCATTGATCACCTTATCGTCATTCAGTTCCGTGCCGCGACCGCCGCCCCATGAGCGCCAGCCATCAGGAGGGAACAGACATGCATCGGCAAACGCCTGTGCTTCTGCACCGGTCTCAACGTGAGGACCAACAACGCCCTGGATTCCGCGATCCAGCCACAGGTTGATGGTATTTGCCTCTTTGTTCTGGACTCTTGCCACAACAGACATGTTGTATCCGTTTGCGACGCGGCAGATCTCATCGACTGACTCTGGAGTGAATGCGCCATGCTCACCATCCAGGCTGATGGCCTGGAATCCGGCGTGGGCTGCCATCTCTATCAGCGTCTGGTTGTAGAACGTCATCGCGAAGACGAGCGCCTTAAAACCTTCTTTGTTGCGTTTGAGAATTGAGTTTTCGATCATCCCAGTACCTTCCGAACATTACTTAATTAGGGTCGTGTGGCGCGGCAGTATACGCCTGCCCAATGGCCATTTACGCGAAACGGCCGCCCAACCTTGTCTCAGGTTGGGCGGCCGCATCACTTTTTCTACAAGAAAGACTTACTTGGCTGCGAGCGCTTCAAACTCCGCTATCTGCGATCGAAAAGTCAGGCCTGCGTCTCCGGCGGGTACGTCAATGTTGGCCAATTCCGACTCGGTAACAAACGCCTGGAATCCAGCGGAGGCTTTTACGGCTCTCAGAATTATCGAGATGTTATCCAGAGTGAAGACTGGAACCCTGATGTTCACAGCAAGTCCCAGCAAGTAGGGCACGCCTTCAAATGAGCTTCCTTCGGATATCGCCGTCGGCACGCCAGCCAATGACGCAGCCTCACTCGCACCAAGCACCAGAAGCGCTGTGCCGGCGCCAGAGTCAACCACCCTGTTCGCCTCACCTAGTGTCATCAGCCCAAGGCCATTCGCTGTAGCAATCCGCGCAGCCGGGTCCCCGGCAGGTGTGGTTTCCAGCGATAGACCAAGTGCATCTGCTATCCCCGCTACATTCAGTGCGGCAGCGCCCGTCTCTGCACCCTTCACACCAACCGTAATGCTTCCCGAAGAAGCTGCAGACACCACATCGCCCCAATCCGCGAAGTCGGAATCGGAAGCGGCAACAAAAACAAATGGCTGAACGAGGGCCGTGGTCACTGGCCTAAAGTCTCGAGTCACATCCTCCGTGGTGGCACCTGTTGCCAGTGCAGCAGTCTGGTCGCTGTTGATTACCAGGAACCAGTGACCGCCGGTGGGATTGGTCCCAAAATTTTCCACGGCAGTTACGCCATTGGAGCCTGGCTCAGGATTAACTGACACCGTCGCAGAAGTCTCTGCAGCAAACGCAGCCGAGAACGCGTTGACATAATCCGTCTCGAAAGTGCCATCTGCTGCGCCAACCACAAAATTGACCACTTCTCGCGGATAAACCGGGGTTGGCAGCTCAAAGTTAGGCTCAGCCGCGCTTTCACCGCCACAGGCGGTGGCTGCGATCGCAACAATCGCCACAATCATCATGAGTAATATCGGCCTACGAGCGAGGCCCATGTTTGTTGTCATCCGGAACTTGTCTCCATGTATCGATAATCAATGTACGTGGTCTGCGCCGGTACGAGTCGGTATTGCGTACGCCCAACAGGTTACTCACATTGCAGAATGTTAGCTATATGCCACTCTGATGTCCCACGCCCAATTCTACGTACGGATACTTTGCCAGCTCATCTTCATTGAGCTCAATTCCAAGCCCCGGTGCGTCGCTTAGTTGCACATGCCCATCCGATTGGCGAGGCAGGCCATTAACGACTTCAAAGTAATTCGCTGCGTAGAATTCGGCGTGATATTCCTGAATTCCAAAGTTGGCCAGCGATGCGTCCAGGTGGAGTGAAGCCATCGTGCCAATTGGAGAGTTGGTGTTGTGCGGCGCCATAGTCAGGTGAGCAGACTCAGAAATCGCAGCAATCTTCTTCAGCTCCGTAATGCCACCAGCGTTACAGATATCCGGCTGCAAGAAGTCCACGGCACGGGCCGCAATCAACTCGAAGAAATCATATTTATGATAGAGCCGCTCCCCGGTTGCGATAGGGATATCAACCCGGTTCCGTACATCCGCCATCTCAGCGGCAAGCTCGTATGAGACCGGCTCCTCATAGAAAGTCGGTTCGTACTCTTCCAACCGCTTTCCGATCTGGATCGCCGTAGCAACGTTGAACTTGGCATGTGCCTCAACCAATATGTCCACATTGGGGCCAACCGCCTTGCGTACGGCGGCGACACGACCCACCGCCAGCCCCAGTTCCTCCCGTGAAATATTAAAGTAGCTTTCCTTACCAAATGGATCAAACTTCAGCGCGGTGTAACCCTTGGCAACCACCGTCTTGGCCTCGTCAGCAATCATTTCTGGGGCGGCAGGCGTCGTGTACCAACCATTGGCGTAGACTCGGAGTCGGGTCTTGTGTGCCCCGCCCAGCAGTGTGTACGTCGGAACCCCAAGAATCTTGCCCCGAAGATCCCACAAAGCGATATCGATGCCCGAAAGAGCAGTAGCAACCAGACGACCGCTCCGAGAGACCATATCCTGATGCATCCGGGTCCAGTGAACTTCAGAGTCCAACGGATCTTTGCCATCCAGATAGTTATCAAACCACCAGTGCAGGATGCTCTCCACCTGGTTCTCCATCCCCAGCGGACTAGCCTCTCCAATCCCAAACACCTCTGGATCATCAGTCAGAATCTTGACCAAAAGCCAGTTCCGATTGGACGTATAGATCTTCGAGTGAAATTTGATTGTCTCAATGCCAGTGATTTTCATCAGTGATCTCCAGTAAATCCGAACAACGCCTCATGTATGTGGATTCTAAGGCCTCCAAGGAAATGACCCCACCGCCTCGCGGTAAGGGCCCCCATCGCAGATGGGCGGTCAATGCCTCCATGGCAGATGTCGTTCAACGCCCCCACCGCCTTGCAGTCAGTGCCTCCATGGCAGATGGTAAAGTGCGCGGTTATGAGCCAAATGCAATGATGACGACGCCAGATCTAGCCACCGAGATAACCGCCGCAGCCAATGCTGTCGCCAGTCGCGTCAAAGAAATTCGCGAAGATATTCACGCTCATCCGGAACTCCGATACCAGGAGCACCGAACGGCCGCACTCGTCGCAGAAGAGTTGCGATCTCTCGGCATTGAAGTCGCAGAAGGCATCGGTCAGACAGGTGTAGTCGGCGTGCTTCGAGGCGGTGCTGGATCTGATCGCACCGTTGGCTTCCGAGCGGAGATGGACGCCCTACCAACCCAGGATCTGTGCGGACATCCGTGGCAATCCATTAATCCCGGAGTCGGGCACCACTGCGGTCACGATGGCCATGTTGCAGCGCTGCTGGGCACAGCCAGGGTTCTTGCCGGGATGCGAGACCGCCTCCCCGGCAACATTAAATTTCTCTTCGAGCCAGCAGAAGAGGCAACCCCAGACGATGAGATTGCTGGCTCCACAGCAATGATCAACGACGGCGCGTTGGATGACCCAAGACCAGACGCCATATTCGCCTGCCACTTCTATCCGGAATGGCCTGCTGGTTCCATTGCCCTGAAAGCCGGCTCATCGTTTTCCGGCAACGACTACTTTGAGCTCACCCTGAAAGGCAAAGAATCACATAGCGCCGTGCCATGGAAAGGCATCGATGCAATAGTCGTCGCGGCTCAGGTCATTTCTGCTTTGCAATCGTTCACGGCGCGTCAGTTAGATATCGAAGAGGCCGCCAGCCTCACGATTGGCACCATCAGCGGCGGACGAGCCTCCAACATTCTGGCCGACTCCGTTGAGATGACCGGCACCGTCCGAATCTCCAGCGAAGAGATTCGCAACGATCTCCCCGCAATGATCGAGCGCACCATTAAAGGCGTTTGTGAGTCATTTGGCGCGGAGTACGATCTGAGCTACTACTCCAGACACCTCCCCGCAGTCATATGCGCACCGGATGAAGTTGACGTTGTGCGATCAGCCGCCATCGAGGTGCTTGGCCGCGATCAGGTGATCGAAATGCGGCACCCACGGCTGGCCGCTGATACCGTGCACGAGTGGCTGGACAGAGTGCCCGGCGTATTTTTCATGGTGGGAACGGCGGGTGAGTCAACAGATACCCACTACCCCTCGCACCATCAACGATTTAACATCGCCAACGAAACTTGGCCCGCAGTTGTAGCGGCCCAGTCAATGTCAGCGATTAGATATCTGCAACAGGCCCGGTCGGAGTGACTGGGCCCGGCCAGAACATTAGTAAAGGGAGTAACGGGAAATGAATGGCGGCCAACTCAAAGCGACACTGAAAGATGGCGGTGCCGTCTTCGGTTTCATGATTTCAGCGTCCCGCAACGGCAAGTGGGCCGTAACGATGGGTGGCGGCGGAATCGATTACACCATCATCGATACCGAGCACGCACAGCGAAGCCGTGAGGAACTCGCTGATCTCGTACTCATACTCAAGGCAAACAACGTCTCTCCAATTATCCGGATCCCGTACCCCGTGCCACACTACGTAGCAATGGCGCTGGATGCTGGAGCAGATGGCGTGCTCGTGCCTTACTGCGAAGATCCGCAGGTAGTCAGAGACTGCGTTGCCGTCAAGAACTTCCACCCCATGAAGGGTGACTATCTTGACCGAGCTGGCAACACCGGCGTATTCCCAAGTGACAAATCCCGGGACTACCTGGAAGAACTCCACAAGAACCACACCATAATCATTGGTATTGAAAGCGAGCCCGGCTACCAGAACCTGGATGAAATCCTCAAGGTTGATGGCCTGGATGCGATATTCATTGGACCCAACGACATGAGCACATCGCTGGGAATTCCAAACGAATACGACAATCAGAAGTACTGGGACGTGGTCGACGGAATTATCCAAAAGTCAGAAGCTTCAGGCCGTCCGGTGATGATCCACCAGCAGAACATTGCTGACTCATCCCGAGCCATTGACGCCGGTGCCCGATTCATTCTACACAGCAGCGATCAACGGCTACTCCAGCAAGCAATGCAGCATGACTTTGGTGCGCTTCGCGAATACACGGAGAAGAAGCTTGGCCGTTCACTGTCATTCGAGGCAGAGGATAACGTAGAGACGATTTGATGCGAATAGGGGGGGGCCAATTTGTTCTCGAATACTTCGGGTTTACGGTGGAGGATCAGTGGATTGTGTAAGGTAACAATGAACCTTATGCTGTGTATTGATTCCTACCGGAACCTGGGTTTTCTCCATGCAGCGGATGCATGTACCCGCCCCCGACTTGGTTTTGCGTACAGAGTCAAATAGTGATGCAAGTGGACCAGATAACAGAGGGCTAGAAATAGAGATGACCGAAACCACCGGACCAGGACTACTTAATATTCGTGAGGCCGCCCGCTACTTGGGCATCAGCCACCACACGCTCTACAAACTCCTGGAACGACGAGAAGTTCCAGCAGCAAAAATTGGCGGCTCGTGGCGATTCAACCGGGCAACATTGGATGAGTTTGTGGCTTCCCAGTCACTGGTACCTCGCCCACGCGTGCTCGTCATTGACCCGATTAAAGGTGACCGTGACCTCCTCGCTGATTTCGCCGTTGCCCGTGCCGGACAGATTGACACTGTGGCGAGCGCAGCAGATGCAATCGTCCAACTTGGTCGGGCAAAGCCGGACCTCGTGTTTGTTGGAGGCGATACGGCCGAAGCGGTTGCAAGCACTGTCAACACACTCCGCGAAGAGGGCATCGAAGCCCGCATCGTAGTGGTCGCAGCACCTGGCAACGCCGCCATCGCATCGCCTGCAATGGAGCACGGCCCCGTGTTCCTGCTTCCAAAGCCAGTTGACCGCGATGACGTGATTTCAATCCTCACGCTCATCACGCACTAGAACACTCTTTGTGAGCTAGTGCCTCAACGAAGAAGAGGGCGTGCATCTTGCCGCCCTCTTCTTCGTTAAGCTAACCGCCGGACCGCCCGACTAATTCAGCTTGAACAACTTGTAGGTCTCCGCCGGGCCAACACCATGCGACTGCCCGTTCCGGGTCTTCCACTCACGCATGCCGTCGCCCACCTCTTCCTCTACCTGACTGGAGTGTGCCTTCAGCGCGGATATGGACTTCACCAGATCCTGCTCTTCCAACTCCACCACGTGATTTGCCGCGTCACCGCCGTACATCAGCCACACCTCAGCAACCTTGTGCGGCTCATAGCCCTCTTCAAGCAGATCCGGGTAAGTCAGTCTGTCTCGAGCAGTTGGGTAGACAGCAGAAAGCGCTGCCTCAGCCGCGGCCATGTGATCCGGATGTCCGATATACGTACTGTTATCAAGGTCGCGCGTCGGGCTGTTGCAGATCAACACATCAGGCTTGTGCTTCCTGATCATCCTCGCCACATCTCTCCGCAGATCAAGACTCGGCTCCAGGAAAGAGTCCGGGTAGTTCAAAAACTCAACCGTCTTGAGTCCCAGTATCTTCGCCGCTGCAACCTGCTCAGTATGCCGGATGGCTGAGAGCTTCTCCTGAGTCATGGTCAGATCATCCGACCCCTTGCTGCCATCCGTGCACAGAACGTACGTCACCTCCCACCCACGTCGGATCAGCTGGGCCACAGTGCCTGAGCAGCCAAACTCAGCATCATCTGCATGAGCGACAACCACCATCGCACTCTTCAAATTTGGATCGGAAATTTGCTCCGCCATTTTTCTCCCGAATCAAGCGAACAGGTTCCTGTCGCCGCTTATTTATCAACTCTGCAAACAGTAATCATCAACTCGAAATATGTCACCGAACGCCTCTGCTATGCAAGAAAATCGGTAACAACAGCACTCCACGCCTCAACACCATAGAAAGCGCCATTGTGATCCACACCAGGTAGCGGATGCCACGTTACACCGGGAATCTGGGCCGCCGTCTCTCTGGCGCGCTCAAACGCCGGATCATCCGCCCCAGACACACACAGCACTGGCATCTCAAACTGCCCAACAACATCCTCAGCGCCACGCCACGTCGTCAGCGCCTGAATAGCCCGCTCCATCGCCATCGGATCGTTCACAGTCGAGCTACCCGGCTCTGGCCGGATGCCCATCCCACGCTCCATCGCCCGCAACTTGCCCGAGCGAAACAACCCAATCAGCCGCGACAATCTCGACTCCGCAGACGGCGGCCGAGCATGCTGCGCCGCAATGATCAGCTTGCGCAAAACCTCCGGATGACGCGCCGCCAACTCAAAGCCAACACGACCGCCCAGAGAGAAGCCAAAATAATCAAACTGCGCGTATCCATGCTGAGCGGCAATAGCCAACACGCCCGCCGCAATCGACTCTATTTCGTACGGAGCCTGTTCTTCTGGCCTTGAACTCTTGCCATGGCCGGGAAGGTCCACCAGGATCAGCGTCCGCGACGCTG
>Ga0209403_10001374_pt1 | contig 31795 bp, 32 predicted proteins | sample ArcticOcean_MG_C_8_FD_187440 | JGI IMG/M metagenome (GOLD analysis project Ga0209403, IMG submission 187440) | Marine microbial communities from western Arctic Ocean - ArcticOcean_MG_CB11_86 (SPAdes) (version 2) | ecosystem: Environmental > Aquatic > Marine > Oceanic | place: Arctic Ocean...
TGGAATACACTAGTTATTGGTTTTATTACCTGCATAGTTTCACTAATACTAACAATAGGTTGCTTAGAAAACGAAATACGTATTGGCAAGAAAGCACAAAACAAAAGCCTTCTTTTACTGTATACTCCCATGCTAATTCCTCAGGTGGCATTTCTTTTTGGTACTCAGATAATGTTAATCCTGCTGCGGATAGATGGCAGTTGGTTAGCAATAATATGGACACATCTTATTTTTGTTTTACCTTACGTGTTTATATCACTAGCCGATCCATACCGTTCATGGGACAAACGATACGCCGACACCGCATCTTGTCTTGGAGCAAGGCCATTGCGACTAATTATCTGTGTTAAATTACCTATGTTATTACGACCAATTCTTATATCAGCTGCAGTTGGCTTTGCTGTAAGCGTAGGGCTTTACTTGCCCACAGTGTTTGCAGGAGCAGGAAAATTTGACACCTTAACAACAGAAGCAGTGAGTCTTGCGGCAAGCGGCAACCGAAGAACTATTGGCACTTACGCATTGCTACAAATGTTACTGCCATTCTTTGCATTTGCATTAGCAACTGCTATTCCTTCATGGCTACACCGAAACAGAAGAGGTCTAATGATAACAAAATAGTTTTGTTCAGCTTGACTTATTAACTCTGAAAGCCAATTGAAAATAAAAAAATAGATACTCTAGGGGAAACAAGATGATAATACTTTACAGCTATTGGCGTTCACTCGCTGCATACAGAGTGCGTATTGCCCTCAATATAAAAGGCATTCCCTTCGAGGTTAAGTCTATGGATCTCATTAAAGGAGACCAGTTCAATACAGACTACAGAAAAATTAACCCACAAATGGTAGTGCCCACATTAGTTGATGGTGAAAACATTCTTACTCAATCGATGGCAATCTTAGAATACATTGAAGAACTTCACCCCAATCCTTGCCTTTTACCAAATGACCCTATTGGTCGTTCTCGGGTAAGAGCAATTTCTTTAATTTCTGTGGCAGACACGCATCCCTTAGTCATACCGCGCATCCGCAAATATATAACTCAAAACCTAGGCCACGACGAATCAACACTTGAAACCTGGATTTCTAACTGGATGACTAAAGGGCTTGAAGCTATAGAAGAAAGCTTGGATGGAAGTGAAAAAACTGGCACCTACTGTCATGGGGACAGTATAACTTTTGCTGACCTTTGTGTTGTACCGCAATTCGGTGCCGCTCGTTTATTTGGCATTAACACAGAGCACTATCCAAGAATAACTAGTATATTTGATGCTTGTATGAAAATTCCAGCCTTCTTTGATTCTCGGCCTCAGGTCCAGCCAGATTTTCCCAAAGACACATAAATTATAAACAACTTATAAAATAGCAACCTATTACACCTACAAATTTACCACGTATTAGATTAGTTAAATTCTTGACCGGAGAAAAAAATGCCAGACAATGCAAAAACTAAAAGACAAGGGCCATTGGTAGGTCTAAAAATTGTCGAATTAGCTGGAATCGGTCCCGCTCCATTTGCCTCAATGCTTATGGCAGATTTAGGTGCAGACATAATTCGGGTTGACCGACGTGTCGACCCAGGCTTGGGCGTACCTCGTGGAGCAGAATATGATCTAATGAACCGAAGCCGTCGATCAATAGCAATAGATTTGAAAAACCCTGATGGAGCAGAAACTGTTCTCAAACTACTAAAGAAGGCTGACGTACTAATTGACCCTTTTCGGCCTGGTGTTACAGAAAAGCTTGGTATTGGACCTGAGCAAGCCATGCAACGAAACAACCGTTTAATATATGCACGAATGACCGGTTTTGGTAACGAAGGGCCCTTAGCGCTTACAGCAGGCCATGATATAAATTATATAGCTTTAACAGGTGCCTTAAACGCCATTGGCCCCAAAGAAAAACCCATACCACCACTAAATATGATAGGAGACTTCGGTGGTGGTGGAATGTATCTAGCGTTTGGTGTTATGGCCGCTGTGTACGAAGCACAAAATAGCGGGGAAGGACAAGTCGTTGATATAGGAATGGTTGATGGAGCTATATCACTTATGACACCTATATATGGCTTGCACGCTTCAGGGTACTGGAACGATGCGCGCGAAGAAAATATTCTTGACGGTGCTGCGCCCTTTTACGGAACTTTTGAAACTTCAGACGGTAAATTTATTTCTATAGGTTCTATTGAAAAGAAATTTTATGCTCTACTACTAGAAAAGCTAAGCTTAGATCCAGATTCTCTACCGCATCAGATGAATCGCGAAAAATGGCCTGAACTTAAACAAATTATAGAGAAAAAAATCAAAACAAAGACCCGAGACGATTGGGTTACAATTATGGAAGGTACTGACGTTTGTTTTGCTCCAGTACTTTCCTTAACAGAAGCACCAAACCACTCTCACAACCAGGCTCGCTCAAATTTTGTAGAAGTTGCCGGAATAGTACAGCCAGCACCTGCACCCCGTTTTAATCGCACCCCAGGAAAAGTACATTCACCCCCTCCTCAACCTGGGGAACATACAGAATTAGTTCTTGCTGACTGGGGGTTCACTAATGAAGAAATTAGTGACCTTATCGAATCCGAAGCAATTGGCCGAAAAGAAAATTAAAAAGAAAATGGCAAACTTTATAGATTATAATAAAGAATTAAATTTTGAATATGGCGTAACCCAGCGTCTATCACCTTTAGTTCGCCGAGTTATAGCTCCGAATCCTAGTGCATTCACATTACATGGTACCGGCACTTATATAGTTGGCAACGATTCAGTAGCTATTATTGATCCAGGCCCTGAATTGCCTGAGCATACCCAGGCTATCCTCAACGCTGTAAAAGGGGAAAAAATAACACACGTATTGGTTACCCATACCCATCTCGATCACTCTCCAGGTACAGTACATATTAAAGCTGCTTCAGGAGCTTTATCCTATGCTTACGGGCCACATGCTCGTAATATTAGAAAAGGTGAGATCGAGGAAGGAGCAGATTTTGATTTTACTCCTGATAAACAGCTCATTGATGGAGAGGTTATTAAAGGAAGTAATTGGACTATTGAGAGCATTCATACGCCCGGTCATACATCAAACCACATGTGCTTTGCATTAAAAGAAGAAAATGCACTATTTCCTGGTGATCATGTGATGGGGTGGTCAACTACAATAGTGTCTCCGCCAGATGGAGACATGTCTGCTTATATGACTTCTTTAGATAAGCTCACTCATAGGCAAGAAAGTATTTACTATCCTACGCATGGAGCTCCTATAACTAGTCCCAAACCATATGTAAAATCATTACTTGCTCACCGTTATGAACGAGAAGATGAGATTATGGTTTGTCTGAAAGACGGTGTAGACAACATCCCAGATATTGTAGAAAAAATTTACGCTAAAATTGATTCCAATCTACACAAAGCCGCTGCACGGTCTGTGTTGTCTCACTTAATCCACATGATACAAACTGGCCAAGTGAAATGTGAAGGCATACCAACACCTAATAATAAATATACAGCCGTTAATTAAAAACTATTCCATAGTTATTTTATATTGCCCACGAATGTATCTCGATACTGGTATTAAGCGACTTGAATTATGCAAACTCGTCCGTGCAAAAACACGCCTAAACTCTGCTAGAGCAATTCGTGTAATACTTGCCATTTCAAGTTTACTAATTTCATTTAAAGAAAACCAAGAAAGATTCTTTAATTCACCATCTCCTCCTAAACTTCCGCGTGCTTCAGAGGCTTTAACAGAAAAAAAACGAGCATCAAATCTACGAATTCTGTTAGGTGGAGTTATAGCCCTAAAGAAATAATCCATCGACCCAAGTTGAGGGCCAATTTTATTATGCCATTGATTATTATTGCTCTCCCCTGACGCCACTAATAAACCTGTCTCTTCAAAGGTTTCACGCACAGCAGCCACAGCAATTGCTCTGGCCCTGGCAGGAGTCGTAGCGCACTCAAGCCTTTTAGCCACATCATTCGGCAATTCGGAAGAAGGTACAGTTCTGCTATCTGAAGGATTAACTCGTCCTCCAGGAAAAACATATGCATTGGGCATAAATGCGTGTCCCTGATGGCGTTGTCCTAATAGGACCTTCAAGCTATCACCATTTCCACGATATAATAAAAGTGTCGCAGCATCTTTTGGACGCAAAGTTTTGTTATCCATAAAACCCATGTGTAACTATTGAATAGGAGAAAATTTTGTGGGCACCAAATACCGGCTTTCTTGTTTTTGTATGCGATGGCCATTAGCGGCCTGGTAAGTCTTCCATTCAGGATCACTAATCGCCTTAACTTGAAGCTCTTCTCTCTGTGCTTGGCTATCCCAATACCATAAGTGCACAACATCATTGATAGTACCAGTAACAGATGAGAAATATCCAAGAAGCTGCCAGCCTGCTTTATTTATTATTGGCATAGCCATTTTCTTTGTAATTTCAACATATGCCGGCACCTGAGCATAATTAAGAGTATAAGTACGCTCATCAACGAAACCTAATTTACTATTATTCCCCGTAAAAGAAAATGGTTCTACAATATCTGTTGAAACCAGCAAACGATTAAACTGCCTTACAAAGACTCCTTCACTATTTGTCTTCCGGTAATCCATCCAATCCGAATCATTATATAGTGCTTGTCTACATTCCTGCCGATGAGCGGCATTATCCCATTTCCAATAATGTACCACTTGATTTAAAGGTCCGGTCTCGACAGTAAAATAGCCAGCAAGATCAAATCCATGCTTATATTGTAAAGGTAGACCGTTACTTTCATACGTATCTAAAAAATAGGCCATCTTTCCCGCAGCTACAGTATAAGTTCGTGCATCGATTATCATTTAAAGTTCCTTTCTATAATAGGGAAAGCTAGTTTTAAGTTGTTATTTAGTTTTACATTGTATCTTAGAGTTAAAAACCCCTGTGGGATAACATAGGAGAGGGTTCGTGACAAAAGTTCTCGATATAATCAAAACCGGAGCAATTTTAGGGGAAAGCCCTATTTGGTCTGCACAAGACCAGGTTTTATACTGGATAGACATTAAATCTCCCGCAATACATTGTTTTAATCCCTTAACCCGTGAAAATAAATCCTGGAAAATGGAACAAGAAATAGGAAGTATCGCTTTACGCCAAGGAGGTGGCTTGATTGCAGGGCTTCGTAGTGAAATAGCCTTAATTAACCCTGACATGAAAACTATAAAATCTATAGCTTTACCAGAATTTAAGAATCCGATGACTAGATTCAATGATGGTAAATGTGATCGACAAGGTCGATTTTGGTCAGGTACAATGTATGATCCACCTGGGCCACCAAAAAATTATTTTGATAGAGAACCAATAGGAAAGCTTTACCGGGTTAATAGCAAATACGAATGTCAAGCTGTAATAGACGATATTTTAGTGCCAAACGGGCTGGCCTGGTCGCCTAACGGTAGCGTGATGTATTTTACTGATTCTCCCAAACGTATAATATGGGCATATGAGTATAATATTGATTCTGGTGAACCAGGTAAACGTAGCTTATTTGCTAAAATACCTAAGGGATTAAAGAGAGGCACCTGTGATGGCGCCACAGTTGATAGTGAAGGGTATTATTGGTGTTCAGAGTTTCGCGGCAGCCGTATAGTAAGATATTCCCCGGACGGCAATATCAATCGTATAATTAAATTACCTGTTACGAGACCTACTTCTTGTGCCTTTGGCGGCAAAAATTTATCAATATTGTATGTTACATCAGCGAAAATAATGATGAATGAAGAAGAATTAAAGTTAGACTTTAATGCAGGAAGCCTTTTAGCCCTGGATGTTGGTGTTTGTGGGCTAGAGGAAACTTATTTTGCTAGTTAGTAGTTAACACCGCTAACATTAAAAATAATGTATGTTAAACGCTTTTAAATACCAACTCTCACAATCTTAACTGTATTGCATTTATAATTCAGACCTTGCAATTCGTATATTTAAGACTAACTATGATCATTAATAGTAGGAGTAAATAAATGACAAGAGTTTCTTTACTCAACAGCCCACTCTTACTTGGCTTTGATCAATTCGAGCGTACACTTGAACAAATTTCTAAAATTCCAATTGAGGGATACCCACCATACAATATTGAACGAACAGGTTCAGATGAATTGCGTATTACCCTTGCATTAGCAGGCTTTTCCCTTAAAGACTTAGAAATCTTACTTGAAGATAATCAGCTAGTCATAAGAGGACAAAAAAAAGTTGAAGATCAACGTGTATATCTTCACAGAGGCATAGCAAATAGACAATTTAATCGTAATTTTATAATTGCAGAGGGTATGGAAGTTATATCAGCAATTTTTGTTAACGGACTTTTACACATAGACCTTCTACAGCCAAAACCCACACGTAAAACCCGAAGTATAAAAATATCTGCGGGCCCGGAAGAAACAAAAAACAAAACTTTACATGTTTTATGTAATAAAGACTGATTTTATTTTTATGCGAGGATAAAAAATTGGTAAAGGTATTAGAACTTATTTGGGAAGAATTACCCCCCGAGGAATTCGCTGAATTAGGCTTAGAAGAACTTGCCTATGTCAAAGCTAAGCCAGTGAAGGGGACTAAAATGTATGCAATTCATACAGCTGATGGTAATGAGGTGGCAGTTGTCGATGGTCGAGAACTCGCTTTCGCTACAATCTCTCAGAATGAACTAGAACCGGTAAGCGTTCATTAGTTTCTAGCTAGCCACCCTAAAATTAGGACGAGTTTGTGGAACTCGTGATAGCAGAGCGTACAAAGCATCTGCATTATTGGCGCCGCGCAATTTTTCACACAGCAAATTTGAACGCATTAAGCGAGAGATCAGGGCAAGTGCCTTTAAGTGTTCCGCCCCTGAACCTTTTGGCGCTAGTAATAAAAATATTAAATCTACGGGGCTATCATCTATACTATCGAAGTCAATTGGGTTTTCAAGTCGAGCAAAATATCCTTGGATATTTTTTAAGCCTAACAAATGACCATGCGGAATTGCACGCCCATCACCAACACCTGTGGTACCAAGATGTTCACGCTGTGATAAAACTTCAAATATATATCTCTCATCCTGACCTGTATTATTAGCAGCATGCTTAGATAGCATTTGAAGCACTTGCTTTTTGCTCGTAACACGAAGGTCAGTAATGACATTCTCAATAGTAAGCAAATCGGATATTTCCATTAAACACTTCTCTTTGATTTTACGTCCGCTGTAACACTAGTTAATATTACACTCCCAACATAAAATAGTTGGATAAAAATTTAGCCACCTATTTAAATCTGAAAATCGAGATTACATGCCAAAATTATCTAAACGCAAAACTTGAGTAATAGAGTCCCAATGAGCATCAGACCTAAACATTACAGCTCTTCATAGGCGGCCGGAACATAATAATGGTCCGCATTACTGTCAATAGCATAAAAACAAGGTATTTCTCGAAAGCTTTGAATAATATTAAGAATATTATGTATTTTAAATTTTCACGTCCCAGCCTGAGCTAGCTTTTTTCTTCGACGTTGCGTTGAAGAAGCTATATGCAAGCTTGCCCGGTACTTAGCTACAGTTCTTCGGGCAATATTAACGCCCTCTAATCGTAGTATTTCAACAATACGATCATCAGAAAGAATAGTAGAAGCTGTTTCGAACTCAATTAACTCTTTTATTTGGATGCGCACTGATTCAGAAGAATAAACCCTTTTGGGATCTACCGCACTAATAGAATTAGTAAAAAAATATTTTAGCTCAAAAATACCTCGCGGTGTCATCACATATTTATTTGAAGTAACTCTACTAACTGTGCTTTCATGCATCTTTATTGATTTTGCGATGTCATTTAAAACTAAAGGCTTAAGATGACTAACCCCAAAATGAAAAAACCCATCTTGGCTTTTAACTATTTCAGTCATCACTTTTACTATTGTTTTAGAACGTTGATCTAAAGATTTTACTAACCAATTTGCTGATTGTAGATTTTCTCTCATAAAACTCTTGTCTTTGTTTGATAAATTATTTTTCGTTAGCTCAGAGTAATATTTTTTATCAACAACTACGGGGCGAAAGTATTCATTATTCAGTTCTATGAACCATCCACCTTTTGAATTCGGGTAAACAATGATGTCCGGTATAGCCCATTCGGTGATTTCCTGCTGAAAAATAAGCCCAGGTTTAGGGTTTAACAATTTTAACTCTGATATAATATCCATTATGTCAGCTCTATCTACTCTACAAACTGACTGTAATGCTAAAATATCATAGCGCAGCATAAAGTCTAAGTTCTCGAGAAATGTCTTCATTACCGGATCTAACCGATCACGATCCGCTAATTGCATTGAAAAGCAATCTGCCAGGTCATGAGCAAAAACGCCCACAGGATCAAACTCACGACATTTCTCTAGAACTATTAAAATCTCATTTCTTTTAAAGCCGGTTTGCTCAGAAATATCATTTACTGTTGAAGATAAGTAGCCATCATCATCAAGCGAATCAATCAAAGCGCGCCCAATCATAAGTTTTAATTTATCGGTAAAAACAACATTAAGTTGAGTATATAAGTGATCCCGCAAGCTATTTGTTTGCTTCAATTCGAATGACCTTGGGTCAGTTTGTAAGTCTATAGTCTGGTCATTAAAATACCGGTCGTTAAATGAGTAATCACCAGAAAAATTATCGTGTTTATTGTTTTCTTCATTAAGAATATTTTTACTCTGAAAAACAGAAGAAGAATAAATTTCAGGATTTTTCCGACCCGTTTCATCTCCAACAGCAAGTAATTCATTGCCTTCAAAAATTTGATCTTCAAATTTAAGTAAGGGATTCTTCTCCATTTCTTTTTCTATATATGCAGCAAGTTCTACATTAGACAATTGCAGCAGCTTGATAGCCTGCTGCAATTGAGGCGTCATACGAAGTGTTTGCGATTGTTTTAGAGTTAAGTTTTGAGAAAGTGTCATAGTTATAAATCTAAAGTGTGAATTTTTCACCCAAATACACTCTTCTAACATCATTGTGCTCAACTATTTCAGAGGGGTTTCCTCCCATAAGTACAGCACCATCATGTAAAATATATGCTCGGTCTATAATATCTAATGTTTCTCTAACATTATGGTCAGTAATTAAAACACCAATACCCCTATTTTTAAGATGACCGACTAAATCACGGATTTCAGAGACAGCTATTGGATCAATTCCTGCCAAAGGTTCATCAAGCAGCATAAAATGTGGTCGGCACGCAAGTGCACGTGCAATCTCAACACGTCGACGTTCACCGCCCGATAGAGCTAAAGATGGAGTGCGCCGCAAATGGGTGATTGAGAATTCAGCCATTAAATCTTCAATTAAAGCCTCGCGACGATCTACGTCTGGTTCTATGACCTCAATAACAGCGCGAATATTTTGTTCAACTGTTAGACCTCTAAAAATCGATGCCTCTTGAGGTAAATAGCCAATACCCAATCTTGCCCGACGGTACATCGGCAAATCAGTTATGTCATGACCATCTAGAGATATCATCCCTGTATCTGGAGTAAGCAATCCGGTTATCATATAGAAACAAGTTGTTTTACCCGCACCATTAGGGCCCAGCAAACCAACCGCCTCTCCTCGCTTAACTTTTATGCTTACATCACGAACTACCGGACGTTTACTAAACCGCTTGCCAATATTAGTGGCAAGTAAACCTTCATTTTCTGCCACCAACCTAGGTGTTTGAGGATCTAAAACATCAGGCTGTTTCAATTTTTTTTCCATAATTAATTTTAACGACCTTTACCAATATTTTTTAAAGCTGAGGGCATTATTATACCTCTTACTCTTGTCTTCGGATTACTAGAGCCAGGCTTACCGGTAAGTAAACGGCTGCGCCCCGTGTTCAAGTTAACCTCCGCACGGTCTCCGTTAAGCTGAGTTTTTCCTCTCGTAATTTTAACTCCTCCGCTTACTGTAGCTAATCCTTCATTAATTCTATAATCGCCCTGATCTGCAGTTACAATCTCAGATTCTGTAGAAAGATGCACATTTCCATCTGCCTCTATACGTTCTATTTTAGATGAATTTCTTTTTTCATCGTTAGTGCTAAAATGTGCTCGCAAAACATTGGCACGAACTCTCCGTTTTCCTCTAACAGCCATTGCTCGGCCACGTGCAACAGCAAGTTGTTTGCCTTCATAATATTCTAAACTTTCATAGGCAATAATTTTGTCTTCTGGTGTAACCAAACGAACCTGACCACCTGTCATAATTAAAACTCCAGCTATAAGATCGTATATAGCTTTTTCAGAAGTTGCTAGTTCCGTCTTTGAGCTAATTTGAACGCTGCCTTTAGCATGAATTTTATATATCTCGTCGGTGCCGGTTTTGTTTGTACGATAGTAGGCAATTAATTCATCTGCTCTAACAGTCACATCCCCCTGACTAGCATGTGCATCGCCGCGAGCAATATAAATTTTCTCATTACGCTGCCACTCAATTCCTTCATTCGCTTCAATATTAATTGGCTTAGTATTGTCCTGACCAAATCCTAGAGATTGAGCTGATCCAATAGAGGGCACAAAGATTACAAACACAAAAACTAATAGGAACATAAATATCAATAAACCAAAAAGCCCAATCTTATTCATTCCGTACTTCTCACTCCACGATAAACAAGCATCTGTGTTTTACCGGTAAACATAATACGATCGCCACCATCAAATATACGAAACCCCTCAGACTGTAATGTTCCAAGTGGGCCTTGCCCCTCTACTTTTTCATCCCCAGATGCCGAGTTCGAATGAAGGTCAAAAAGAGCCTTGGAAGTTCTTAATTCATGACCAGCATTATGAAATACACTAACATCGCCAATTAAATATAGATACTTTTTATCATCTTCATACTCCCCATCTTTAGCACTAAGAGCGACCCATGAACCATCTTCAAGTACAATCTCAGCTTTGGGTTTTACAAGAAGATAAAATTCTCTGTCTTTGTTCTTTTTAAGAGAGCTAGAATCAGCAGTTATTTGAAAGGGTCGTAATTGTGAATCAACACTTAACAAACGCGCATTTATAACCTGGGGTCGTGATGTACCAATCGGACCCACTGCTTCATGAGCTCGAAATCTGTCATTATCATTATCAAATTCTGGCCAAGCAACTACCACAACTAATAAAGTCATTGCCAAACCGGGCAATATATATTTCATGGCCGCAACAAATCTTGACCTAGCAAACCCACCACGTTGAACACGCAAGCCAACATCTATAAATTTTTTAGATAAAGGTTGTTGCCCAACAACTCCTGTTTTTATCGGAGGAAGGTCATTCATCAGATTTAGGCTATACCCGCCCGCAAACAGTCGTGTAGGTGAATTATACCAACAGGCTTATCAGCGTCGACAACAAACATAACAGTTATCGCATTGTCATTCATAATCCCAAGAGCCTCGGAAGCCAAAGAATCAGTCAATATTGTTTTAGGAGCTTTAGTCATCACTTCAGCAGCAGTAGTATTCCTAAAATCTCTTGACATATGTCGACGTAAGTCTCCATCCGTCACTATGCCGGTAAGCATTCCTTCTGAATCCACAACTCCAGCACATCCAAACATTTTATTTGTTATCGTTAAAATAACATCGTTCATAGGTGTATTAGGTCTGGTTAGTGGTAGTTCCTCACCTGCATGCATAATGTCATTAACTTTAAGTAAAGCCTGCCCGAGCTTACCACCGGGATGCAAAACCTGAAAATTCTCAATGGAGAAATTTCGACGCTCTAACAAAGCTATCGCGAGCGCATCTCCCATAGCCAGCATGGATGTGGTAGATGTAGTAGGTGCGAGCCCCATTGGACAGGCCTCAGTTATCGCCGGTAAAACAAGAGTACAGTCACTATATTTTGCTAAAGTACTATCAATTCTTCCTGTAATTGCAATCAATGGAATTTTATAACGTCTGCAATAATCAATAAGGTCAATAAGCTCCGGTGTCTCTCCTGAGTTAGATAGAGCAACTACTGCATCTTCTCGGGTAATCATGCCCATATCACCATGGCTTGCTTCGGCTGGATGAACAAAGTGTGAAGGTGTGCCTGTACTAGCCAGAGTTGCCGATATTTTTCTTGCAATATGGCCACTTTTACCCATGCCCGTAACGACTACTCTGCCCTTGACCGCCAGTAGAGCTTTAACCGCATAAGAAAAACCGTCATCGAGCTCTCTAGACATGACAACTAGGGCTTCCGCCTCTAATTGGAGCACACGATGCGCTACCGCAAGGTCTTTAGAGGTTTCAAACGAACCGTTAGTAGTTTTTTTTGTTTTAGTCATTAAAGTATTGTTGTGCTTCTTGAATTTATAAAAACGCCTATGATTTTAAAACCCTCTATTCAGGATTATTACTCGCTCGCTAGATAAATGATCCCAGTATGTGATCGTAGGATTAAAAGGTCAACGCAGCACTTCTAGAGTAGTAGATAGAACTTTAGCTGTGAGAAAATATATCAACATCATCCCAGCCAGCTAAATCAAGTTCTGCACGATGAGGTAAAAATTCAAAACAGCTATTCGCTAGATCAGAACGTCCTTGACGCAGCAGCATAGCATCTAATCGGTGTTTCAGATCGTGAAGATACAAAACATCACTAGCTGCATATTGTAACTGTTCATCACTTAAGACTTCAGCTCCCCAATCAGAAGTTTGTTGTTGCTTGGAAATATCAACCCCAAGCAGGTCGCGGCACAAGTCCTTTAATCCATGGCGGTCTGTAAATGTACGAACCAACTTAGATGCTATTTTAGTACAATACGCAGGAGTAGCAAGAACTCCCAGGTCTCGACGCAGAACCGCCAAATCAAACCTCCCAAAGTGAAATAATTTTAGCCGTGAAGAATCACTAAGAACAGATTTTAAATTAGGAGCTTCATAAACTCCTTCAGCACCATTCGAACATTGAACCAAATGTGCAATCCCATCACCGCTGCATAGCTGAACTAAACAAAGACGGTCACGAAATAAGTTTAAGCCCAGCGTCTCAGTATCTACAGCAATAATTGATCCAAGATCTAAGTTATTAGGTAAATCGTTTTGATAAATTTTTATGTCCACGGATTAATCTCGACTATTTAGTTAATTAAAAACTCTATCTCGCTAGAGTTAAGAACGTCTGCTACTTCGGTACAATTAATATTATCAACCATCTATCATTATTCAAATAAGATTACTTGGCAGTTGAGCTAAGGAAGCGTTATACACAGATAAGTACTCAAAAACTAATAATAGTTGATAAAAAAATATTAGTACGAATATAGGAGGCTGAAGATAATGCAACAAAAACGAGTTACAATCTTCGGCGGTTCAGGTTTTTTGGGACGATATGTTGTTGAACTCTTGGCAGACCAAGGTGCAATAATTACAGTTGCAGTTAGAGATGTAGAAAAAGCAAAATTTTTAAAACCACTAGGCCAAGTCGGACAGATAACTCCAATAAAAACAAATGCTAGAAATAAAGCGGATTTAGCAAAAGCAGTTGAAAACGCAGACATAGTAATTAATCTCATTGGAATCTTATATAAACAAGGTCAACAAACATTTGAAAAAATGCACATTAATATTCCCCAAATACTCAGTCGTTTATCCACAGAAGCCGGGGTGGATAGTCTATTACAAGTATCAGCAATAGGTGCAAATCAATCTGCTGTATCAGAATATTTACGCACAAAAGGAGAGGGGGAAAAGGCAATATACAAAAATTTTCCAGGAGCTATTATTTTAAGGCCCTCAGTTATATTTGGCCCTGAAGATAAATTCTTTAATTTATTTGGTTCATTATCTCGGATATCTCCCATACTACCGTTGTACGGTAATGGAAAAACTTTTTTTCAGCCCATCTACGTCCGCGATGTGGCATCCGCAATCGTAGGCGCTCTATCAACCTCCTCATCAAAGGGTAAAACTTATGAGATTGGAGGACCACATGTATATAGCTATACTGAACTCATGAAGATTGTTCTCCACAATACACGTCGCCGGTGTCTTTTATTACCAGTCCCTTTCCTGATTGGAGAAATTCAAGGTAGAATAATGGATTTAATGCCTAAACCACTTTTGACTTATGATCAGGTGCTATCTCTAAAAGCCGACAATATCGTCAGCGAGAATGCTTTTAATCTATCCGATCTAGGAATACAGCCTACAGCTGTTGAGACAATTATCCCAACTTATCTTAGCAGATACAGGAAAGGAGGTCGCCTAGGAAGAGCATCAATGGTTTAAAATAATTAGAAACCATAAGCGTAACTAAGTATCAAGGTTCCAAATAATATCCGATAAATAACAAAAATACCGAAGCCGGAATATCTTAACCAACGCATAAGCAAGGAAATTGCTACTGTTGCAGTAACAAATGATAAAACTCCGGCTAAAAGGGTACTTCGCCAAACTACGGCATTACCATTACTAAAAAAATCAAAAAACACTAATGTTCCAGCTCCTGCAATTGCCGGTATAGATAATAACATTGAAAAGCGTGCAGCTTCCATTCGTTCATACCCCAGTATTCTTGCAGCAGTAATAGTAACGCCTGCTCGGCTAGAACCAGGAATCAAAGCAAATACCTGGAAAACACCAATAATAAATGCTTGTCGGTATTTTAAATGTTTGAGGGCAAGAATGGTCATACAATAACGATCAGCCCACCATAAAAGAATGCCAAAAACTATTGATGTCCATCCAATAACCTCAATGAACCGCAAATCACTCTCAATATAGTCTCGTAAAAAAAAACCCACAAAATATACAGGTAATGTCGCTATTATAAGATTTATTCCTAAAATCCCTTCTTCAGTCCTCGTACCTTTCATAAATTTAGTGGTACCAACAGCTATACGAGCTAAGTCCCTTCTAAAATAAATTACTACCGCTCCCAAAGTGCCAATGTGGACCGCAACATCAAAGCCCAAAGTGCTTCCGTAAATACCTAGTAATTCTGAGGCAGCACGTAAGTGAGCTGATGAACTAACTGGTAAAAACTCAGTAATACCTTGTACTATGGAAAGTATAATTATTTCAAAGAGGTCCATTTTGGGTTACCCTCTATATGGTTAGAGCATTCTATATTATGTAATAATAAGTACAATGTGTTAAATACTAAATAAAGACTTGGTGTTATAATTTAGCAAAAACGGAATTTTAATTACACCATACCATTTAAAATATTTATTCTATTTTTTATTTATCCATACTTAAAATAGAGTTTTTAAATTAAAGGTTTAAAGATAATATAGAAAAACTGGGATAAAAACGAATAATATACAAGTTATATATCAATAATATTATAGCATTCTAATTAATCTATATATTCTGAATTATAATAATAACACCAGGTCATTTTTGAACAACAAACTGGAAAATTTTATGGCTGATTTAAACGTTGATGTCACTCAAAAATGGATGTCTAAAATTCACCCGCAACAGGCTGCAGCACTTAAAAAGAATGCCAAAATAATAGAAAGTATTGGAGGTGCTGGAGAAACTATTGATGAAATCAGAGAGAGCACAAATAATGCCCGTTTGGTTTGGAATGAAGGTGGGCCTGAGATGGAAATTATGCTTGATGATTACATACCGGGCCCCTTCAGAGATGTTCCCATGCGTCTTTATAAATCGAAAGACAAGCCTAATATGCCAATCTTTTTATATTTGCACGGGGGCGGCTTTAAGTTAGGCAATCAATTATCTAATGACAGACAAATGCGAGAAATAGCAAAAGAATGGGGGGGAGCAGTTATAAGTTGTGACTACGTTCATGTTCCTGAGCATATTTTTCCTGATCCTGTCATTGAAATTACAGCTGTATTAGAATGGCTTTCAGAAGAAGGGGGAAGCTTAGGGCTTGATAGTAATTCAATTGTAATTGGAGGAGCATCTGCTGGGGCAAGTGTTGCATTTGGAGCTGCTTTTGAGTTGCACGAGAATAAACCAAATTTAATAAAGGGTGTAGTTTCTATTTATGGGGTTATTGATGACAATCTAGAATCAGACTCCATGAAAGAATTGGGAAACGGGGATTTTATTATCCTCACCGAGTACGTTCAGCAGGTATATTCAGATTATGTTAAGGATGCAGATAGGAATGATCCCCGTGCTTTTGCCATTAGAGGAGAAATAACTGATCTTCCAAGTGTTTTCATCGCCGCCGCTGAGTTAGATCCAATCAGAGATGATTCGTTAAAACTAGCAGAGTTAATGAAAGAAAAAGGGCACCCCCACTTCTTAAAAGTTTACCCGGGAGTAATGCATACGTTTTTTACTCAATCAAATATGATCGACCAAGGAAAGATATGTATAAGCGATATATGTAACTATTTACGACAAACAGTTGGATAAGATTTAAACCCATATAACTAAAAACCTTATAGAATGAAGTGTATATGTAATGCGGACTCTGTATCACCTATGGCTCTGCCCCTTTTCACGTAAGGTCCGCATAGCCCTAAGCGAAAAAAAACTTACTTACGATTTGGTAATCGAGAAATCATGGGAACGCCGTAAAGCATTTTTAGCTCTAAATCCGGCTGGCGAGGTGCCAGTGTTGTTAGAAATAAAAGAGGAGAATTCTAATACAGTTTTAGCTGATTCAAGTGCTATATGTGAATATCTGGAGGACGCTCACCCCACCCCCCCTCTTATCAACGGCGCTGCAACTGATCGTGCTGAAATCAGAAGGCTTGTAGCATGGTTCGATTTAAAGTTTTATCGAGAAGTTACTAAAAATTTAGTGGACGAAAAAATCAACAAACGCTTTCTAGGTTTGGGAGCGCCATCTTCTATAGCAATCAGGGCTGGGCACTCAAATATAAGCACTCATCTTGCCTATATAGAATACCTAATGGAGAGGCAAAACTGGCTTGCTGGTGATAAGTTTTCCTTAGCCGATATCTCTGCTGCAGCCCAATTGTCATGCGTTGATTACGTCGATGATGTACCTTGGGAAGAGTATCCGGAAGCTAAATCTTGGTATGCTAGATTAAAATCTCGACCCAGCGTCAGACCTCTTTTAGCTGATAGAATTCCAGGAATACCACCTCCAAAACATTATGCAAATTTAGATTTTTAATCCAAAAAATACAAGTTCATATAACTTAGTTCTTTAAATAAATTAACATAAATATAATAGTAATGCCTGATACATCTACACTTTTCTGCTTTGGTTTAGGTTACACGGCCATTGAGCTTTCAAAGTTTCTTATTGAAAGAGGTTGGTCAGTGAGAGGCACGTGCCGTAGTCAAGAAAAATGTAGAAAGTTAACTAAACTAGGAATAAAAGCCTGGGTCTTAGATGATAAAATACCTCTACTGAACCTTTCTGAGGCTCTAGAGGGCACAACCCACCTACTTAGTTCTGTGCCACCAAAGTCGATGACTGACCCTGTAATTGAACAATACTTGTCCAATATTTTAAATATTTCTAAAAACCTACATTGGGCTGGTTATCTATCAAGCACAAGCGTTTATGGCGATAAAGGTGGAAATTTAGTAGATGAGAAATCGGACTGTTTGCCAACTAGCATACGCGGGAACGACCGACGCTTAGCTGAAAACTCTTGGAGAGAACTATGGCACCAACACGACCTGCCATTACATGTTTTCCGACTATCCGGTATATATGGACCAGGACGTAATGCTCTAGAGGTCGTCAAAAAAGGCAAAGCCAACCGCATTATAAAGAAAGGTCAAGTATTTAATCGAATACATGTCGATGACATAGTCAAAGTCCTTGTAGCCTCTATTAATCAAATCAACCCAGGTTCCGTTTATAACATTTGTGATGATTTAGCAGCTCCCCCTCAAGATATCATATTATTCGCCTGCAAATTGCTCAACGTGGCCCCGCCACCTGAAATACCCTTCAACCAGGCTAAAATATCTAATATTATCAGCAGCTTCTATTTAGAAAATAAACGGGTATCAAATAGTCTTATAAAAAGTGAATTAGGTATAAAACTATCTTACCCGGAATACCGCTCTGGCTTAAAATCAATTTTCAAAAATGGAGTCTTCTAATTCTAAAGAGTTGATTAGACTATCAAGTGTGATAAAAATCCGTTGCAGTTCATCTTTATTTGAGAGCCTATGGTTGCCTCCTTTAACTAAAATCAATTCTACATCTTCTGATATTAGGGCTTGCATTAACTTACGTGACTGATCCCAAGGAACTTCTTTGTCAGAAGTGCCATGAATAAGGCGTACAGGTAGATTAATATTTATCCCTGACTTTAGTACACTCATCTGATTCCCGTCTTGAATCAATTCTTTCGTAATAATATAGGGCTCATCAGAGTAATCAGAAGACATTTGATAAACACCTTCCTTGTATATTTTATTCATTGCTTTTGTCCCCAAGTAATTAGGCAACAAATCTTGTGTAAAGTCAGGAGCGGCTGCAATCCCCATTAAACCAACGACTCTCTGTCTAGTCTCGTTTTCTTTAATCGCCAAAGCAACATGTATCATTATCCAAGCCCCCATAGATGAGCCCACTAATATAAGGGGTCCATCTAGGCCTTCTATCCTGCCACAAACAAAATTAATTATAGTCTTTGAATCTTCAACCCAGCGACTTATTGTGGCATTTTCTATTGAACCCCCGGAGCTACCGTGTCCGTAATAATCATAACGTAAGAATGCGTAGCCATTCTTTTTAGCCCAGGCTTCTAGAGCCGTTGCTTTATTGCCCGTCATGCTGGACATAAATCCACCAAGAAATACAATACCAGGTCTTTGTTTACCCTTCTTGGCCGGTATAGCGTAATAGGCTAATCTAGTGCCATCTTGGGAAATAACATGCGAAGGCGTTCTCATTAACGGTAATATGACATGAAACCTACTGTGCAGTCTAACATTCACACAAAACCAGAAAATACAGCTCTATCTGTACTGCAAATCCTTCCATCTTTAAAAACAGGTGGTGGTGGCGTTGAACGAACCACAATTGATATTGCTGAAGCAATAATAAATAGCGGTGCCAATGCTTTTGTAGCTTCAGAAGGAGGACAGATGGTTAAAGAGCTTTTAAAAAATGGCGCTAATCACATAACACTTCCTTTAGCATCAAAAAACCCTTTGACCATGAGAAATAATGTAAAACGCCTCGTTAACACAATAAGACAGAACAATATTAGTATAGTGCATGCACGAAGTAGAGCTCCTGCTTGGAGTGCACTATCGGCTTCTAGAATCTGCGGGTGTAATTTTTTAACTACCTTTCATGGTACTTACAATTATGGAACCGGTGTAATTGGAAAAATGAAAAAATACTACAATTCAGTTATGACAAAAGGAGAAGTTATAATTGCTAATTCGGAATTTATTGCTAAGCATATTATAAATGAATATGGCGTTCCTGAAAGCAATATTAGAATTGTACCAAGAGGAATAGACCTAGAGATATTTAACACCCAAAAGGTTACCGAAGAAAAAATTTCGCAAATCAAAAGACTTTGGTGTCTAGATAAAGACAGTATTAAAATATTATTGCCAGGACGCCTTACTCATTGGAAAGGACAATCATTACTAATTGATGCGCTATACAAACTTAAAAGAAATTCAGGTTCTGAAAACTTTAACGTGTTGGGACTTTTAGTTGGATCTGATCAAGGGCGCTCAGCATATAAGAAAAAGTTGGAACGGCAGATCAAATCATTAGGAATGGAAAACCACTTAAAAATCCTAGGTCATTGTAGCGACATGCCAACCGCGTATGCTCTTGCAGATGTAGTGGTTTCTGCTTCGACTGATCCTGAAGCATTTGGACGTGTAGTGGCTGAAGCACAAGCAATGGGTAAACCAGTAATAGTGGCTAACCATGGCGGAGGTATCGAACAAATTATCCCAAACGAAACTGGTTGGCTTTTCAAGCCCGGTGACTCTCAATCTCTTTCAAAAACCCTTCAAAAGGTAATAGAGATTGAAAAACATAGTAAAAATAGATTATCAAGTATAGCTATTAATCGTGTAAAAAATTTATACTCTAAAACCAGTATGTGTTCAGCTACACTGGATATTTATACTGAACTTCGAAAATAATTAGACTTTACTTATGAACATCACGAAACCAGTAAAAAAAATCCTAGTAGTAAAATTAGGAGCCATGGGTGATATTGTTCAAGCGACCGGCCCGTTCACGGCTATTCGCTCTCACCACTTGGATTCACACATCACATTACTGACAACTAAAAAATATATTGATTTTGCTAAATCTGGTAAATGGTTTGATGACATATGGATTGATGAGCGGCCGACATGGTTTGACTTACAGGGGTGGGTAAAGCTAACAAAACGCCTCCATAACCATAATATTTATAGAGTTTACGACCTACAAACATCAGATCGTACAGCAATAATTTTCCACCTACTTCGTTTTGGTAAAAAACCTGAGTGGTCAGGTTCTGTTTTTGGCTGTTCGCACAGACATATTAATCCAAACCGTAACTTGATGCACACGGTCGAGCGTCAGGCTGAACAGTTAGCTGTCGCTGATATACACAATGTCCCGCCCCCCAGTTTTGATTGTATCGAGGCAAGCTCTATAAGGTTCGGCCTTTCTAAACCCTACGTTCTTTTGGTACCAGGTGGCTCAGCTCATCGACTTAACAAAAGGTGGCCAACAAAATATTATGCGGAATTAGCCCTAAGATTAGCGAGTAAGAATATTTTACCTGTAGTAATAGGACATAAATCAGAAACAGAAGACGCAAAGTATATATCTCTTGTTTGTTCGAAATCTAAAGACCTAACAAATAAAACTTCAATGATAGATATTATAGCTCTGGCCCGTCAGGCTGCTGGTGCTGTCGGAAATGATACAGGACCTATGCATGTGATTGCTGCCTCTGGTACACCATCACTAGCAATTTATTCACACGCCTCCGATCCACAAATCTGCGGTCAAAGAGGAAGTAATGTTAATATAATACGGCAGCGGTCGCTTGAAAATCTTAGTGTTGATGAGGTTGAAGCGAGCCTGCAATTGCGTTAAATCGTAAAATATAGCAAATAGGTTTAAGATTCGTTAATCAAAACATGTTTTACGGAGATATAATGGCTGAGGCCGACAACAAGACCCAAGTGACGATTACGCTACCAGATGGCAGCAAACGGGATTTTTCAGGACCAGTAACTGGATTTGAGATTGCAGCAGATATCGGGCCCGGCTTAGCTAAGGCTGCCTTGGCCTATAAAGTTGATGGCCACCTTACTGACCTATCATCCGAAATAATCAAAAATGCGTTAATTGAGATCATAACGCTAAAAAGTGATGATGAAACTGTATACGATTTACTACGGCACGATGCAGCACATGTCATGGCCGAAGCCGTTCAAGAGCTTTACCCCCAGACACAAATAACATTCGGACCGGCTATAGAAAATGGCTTTTACTATGACTTTGTGCGTAATGAACCATTTAACCCTGAAGATCTGAAAAAAATAGAATCTCGTATGAAGGATATTGTTAAACGTAATGAGACCATCACCCGAGACATTTGGGGTCGAGAAGAAGCCATAAAGTTTTTCGAAGAAACTGGTGAGAAATATAAGGCAGAACATATTCAAACTCTAGATCGTGATGCCGAAATTTCGGTCTATCGGCAAGGTACCTGGCTTGACCTATGCACCGGACCTCATTTGCCATCAACTGGCAGACTTGGCACTTCTTTTAAATTAATGAAAGTATCTGGCGCCTACTGGCGTGGAGATGCACGCAATCAACAACTTCAGAGAATTTACGGGACTGCTTGGCGCAATAAAAGAGAATTAGATTTTTATATAACCCAGCTCGAAGAAGCAGAAAAACGAGACCATAGAAGGCTTGGTCGAGAGATGGATTTATTTCATATACAGGAGGAAGCAGTAGGCTCTGTATTCTGGCATGAAAAAGGGTGGACGCTTTACCGTATATGCGAAGAGTATATGCGTAACCGACTGACCAAAGCTGGTTATTTTGAAGTTAAAACACCTCAATTAGTTGATCGTGTTTTATGGGAAAAATCAGGTCACTGGGAAAAATTCCGTGAAAACATGTTTACCATAAATGACGATGATGATCGTGTGCTCGCTGTTAAACCAATGAATTGCCCCTGTCATGTTCAAATATATAAACAGGGCACTACAAGCTATAGAGACCTGCCATTGAGAATGGCCGAGTTTGGTTCATGCCATAGATATGAACCCTCAGGAGCCTTACACGGAATCATGAGGGTTCGAGCTTTCACTCAAGATGATGCCCATATTTTCTGCACCGAAGATCAGATTGTAACAGAAACCAAGGCTTTCTGCGATTTGTTATCAAGCATTTATAATGACTTTGGTTTTACAGATGTAAAAGTTAAGTTTGCCGATAGGCCGCAGGTGAGAGCCGGTGACGACGCCACGTGGGACCGAGCAGAACAAGCTCTGATAGATGCAACTGACGCCGCCGGTCTCGCCTACACTCACAACCCAGGTGAAGGAGCCTTCTATGGTCCAAAGCTCGAATTTATTCTAAGAGATACGATAGGCCGGGATTGGCAATGTGGAACCCTACAAGTAGACTTTGTACTCCCAGAACGATTGGATGCTTCATATATAGGAGAAGATGGAAACAAACACCGTCCCGTAATGTTGCACAGAGCAATCTTAGGATCTTTCGAAAGATTCTTAGGTATACTAATTGAGCATTATGCTGGACGTTTTCCCATGTGGCTGGCCCCAGTACAAATAGCCATAGCAACAATTACCAATGATGCTGATTTATACGCGGAGAAAGTCGCAAATGAGTTTAAAACAGCTGGATTAAGGATTGTTACTGATTTACGTAATGTAAAAATTAATTATAAAGTAAGAGAACACAGCTTAGCTCATATTCCAATCATATTAGTGGTTGGACGTCGAGAAGCTGAAGAAAATACAGTAGCTTTACGTCGATTAGGATCAAAAAAACAAGAAATGCTTGCCTTGGCCGATGCTCTGAGCCAACTTGTAGAGGATTCAAAGAGACCGGATAATAAATAGACAGTTTTTATTCTTTTAATTCATTAACTACTAGGAGATAGATACATCGCTAGACGACCAGTAGACGTTACCCCCCCAAAACGATCAGGGCCACGGGTAAATTTAGACATTGACAATGCTGAGGTTCGGCTAGTCGATGAAAACGGAGAGCAAGTTGGAGTAGTACCTACTGCAGACGCACTAGAAAGAGCTTACAGTGTGAGCCTTGACCTAGTTGAGGTTTCTCCAAATGCGGCACCGCCTGTTTGTAAAATAATTGATTTTGGTAAACTTAAATACGAAGACCAAAAGAAAGCTAATGTCGCTCGAAAAAGACAAAAAACGATTGATGTTAAGGAGATAAAACTTCGGCCGAACATTGATACACATGACTACGATGTCAAAATGCGAAATGCCCGTAGATTTATTGATGATGGAGACAAGGTTAAAGTAACCCTTCGTTTTCGAGGAAGAGAGATGGCTCACCAAGAACTTGGTGCACAGGTGTTACAGAGAGTTCGCGAAGAACTGGATAAAATAGCTAAAGTAGAACAGATGCCTAAATTCGAGGGACGCCAATTAACTATGGTCATGGCGCCTCGCTAGTTTTAAACACCTACTAAACATCCATAATATTTAGTTTCTACTTTACCGGAACTTTACAATAAGACCCGGTAAAGTAGAAAACTTGCTACGCTGGCGGACGGGAGTGCTGACCTCCATCTACCATAACCGTGGTCCCTGATACCCAGGACGCCCTTGGGCTGGATAAAAAAGCTACAACCCATGCTATTTCCATAACTGAACCTGCCCGACCACCTGGCAGCCCCTTCATTGTCTCGCGCCAACGAGCTTCATCACCCCATGTCATGTCTGCTGTAGTTTTTGCTTGGGTAACTAGCCGATCTGTTTCTATTGGCCCTGGATTTATACCTACTACCCGGACACCTTTATCATAGCTTTCTGAACCTAACGCCCGAGTTAATGCCATCAATGCAGCATTACCCATAGCCCCAGCAATATAGTTCGGTCGCGACCTTTCCCCTGCCATCCCTATAATATTAACTATTACACCGTGTCCTCTGTGGCACATTTCCGGATATATTGCCTTAGTCAAACCAACAAACCCAAATACTTTAAGGTCCCAGGCGTCTTTTATCGTCTCGACATCTAATCGTGCAATATCACCAGCAGGAATAGCCCCAGCATTGTTGATAAGTATATCTACACTTGAAGTAATGTCAGCTAAGGATACAACATTATCAATTATTGAAAGATCTGTTGCATGGATAGTAACTTGAATATCAAATTTAGATTTAAGTTCATCATGCAGAACTAGTAAATCCAACTCTGTTCTTGCTGCAAGATGTAAATTACATCCCTCCTCAGCTAAAATCATAGCTATCGCTCGCCCTATCCCTTTACTAGCTCCAGTAATCAAAGCTGTTTTCCCATTCAATTCCAGATCCATAATCTTCACCTTTTTAGATACTATTTGTTACAAAAAATATTTAATTAATCTAAGGAGAGAAGTTAACATTAATAAAAAGCAAAAAACAAACCTGAAAAGGGCCTTGCGTTTATATATATAGATCGTTATAAACCGCGCGATTTAGTAACGATAGTGTGGCTGGAGAAATCACTTCTCTGGGCATGCCTAGCTGTCGAACCAAAACCTCATAAATACGCGGTGATAAAATGCCCAAGATGAAGACAAAATCGTCAGCAAAAAAGCGATTTCGCTTAACAGCTTCAGGCAAAATTAGGTTTAAGCCTTCAGGTATGCGGCATGGTATGCGAAAGCGTTCCCAGTCCATGAAACGGAAAGCTCGTAAAATTGGTATTATGGCCGATGTTGACAGCAATTTAGTTATGCCAACCATGCCTTACGCAAAAAAGAAGGGTTAAGACATGTCTCGTGCAACTAGTTCTGTACATCGACACTCGAAACGTAAAAAAGTTCTGAAGCTTGCCAAGGGCTATCGTGGACGAAGTTCAACTAACTATAGGATAGCGATTGAACGAGTTGAAAAAGGTCTTCAATACGCATATAGGGATCGAAAAGTAAAAAAGCGAAACTTTCGGGCTTTATGGATCCAACGTATAAATGCCGGTGCTCGTCAACATGGGTTGACATACTCTCAATTTATGAACGGAGTTAAACAAGCCGGTGTTGAGCTTGATCGTAAAATTCTAGCTGATCTTGCCGTTAAAGAACCTGAAGCATTTAAAATGCTGGTCGATCAGGCGCAAGACGCCCTGAAGGCTTCAGCATAACTTAGGCCCCGCGGGCCTATTTGGATTATACTATGACCCCGTCTGATTTAACGGAGCTAGAGTCTGCACTTTTAGCTGAAATAACAGCAGCCGACAGTCTTGAAAGACTTGAGGCCGTTAGAGTTTCAGTTCTCGGTCGCAAAGGACAAATAACCGAGCAGATGAAAGGACTAAGTAGTTTAGAGGGTAGCGCTCGAAAAGCTGCAGGCCAAACACTTAATTTAATCAAAGACCGTTTAACAACAGCTATAAAAACCCAGCAACTCGACCTAGAGTCTATTGCACTAAAGATACAACTTTTGGGCGAAACTAGTGATGTTACTTTACCACCTCGTCCCAGAAAAACGGGACATATACACCCTGTAAGTCAAGTAATGGAAGAATGTATCGAAATATTTGGAGAAATGGGATTTTCAGTAGCCGAAGGCCCTGATATTGAGGATGACTTTCATAATTTCACAGCCCTTAATATTCCACCGGAGCATCCAGCGAGGCAAATGCATGACACATTTTACTTGCCAGAAAACGATGAGGGATCCAGGTTAGTTTTAAGAACTCATACTTCACCAGTACAAATACGTACGATGGAAAATAATACACCCCCAATCCGAATTATTGCTCCAGGTCGTACCTACCGAAGTGATTCCGATGCAACACATACTCCAATGTTTCATCAAATCGAGGCTCTAGTTGTAGATGAAACTACACATATGGGTCATCTTAAAGGATGTATTATCGATTTCTGTCGAGCTTTTTTTGGCATCCCAGATCTACCGGTAAGATTCAGGCCGAGTCATTTTCCTTTCACAGAACCATCCATGGAAGTTGATATTGGTTGCAAGCGTTCAGATGGAGAATTGAGAATAGGTAACTTTGGTGAAAGCGCCGATAACTGGCTAGAAATCATGGGATCTGGAATGGTACACCCAAAAGTCCTTGAATACGGAGGTATAGACTCAAATAAATATCAAGGATTTGCGTTTGGCATGGGAATAGACCGTATTGCGATGTTAAAATATGGCATTCCTGATTTACGAACTTTCTTTGAAACAGACCTCCGTTGGCTTTCACATTATGGCTTTGCGCCTCTTGCCGCCCCATCTATGATACGAGGGCTTTAGAGGTAAGTTATGAAATTCACCCTCAACTGGCTAAAAGATCATTTAGATACCGAAGCAAGTCTTGATAAAATAGTTGAGACACTTATCAAAATTGGGCTGGAAGTAGATACAGTTGAAAACCCAGGAACTAAGTTCGATGCCTTTACAACAGCTCTTGTAACAGACGTTCAAAAACATCCGGATGCTGACCGACTGCAGATCTGTACAGTAGATAACGGTAATGACCCAGTTCAAGTGGTATGCGGAGCTCCAAATGCTAGAGCTGGAATGATTGGGGTATTCGCCCCAGCAGGAAGCTGGATACCAGGACTCGATCTTAAACTTAAGGTGGCTGAAATAAGAGGAATCAAATCAAATGGTATGCTGGTATCAGAACGTGAAATAGGGCTGTCTGATAATCATGAAGGCATTATTGAGCTACCGGAAGAAACTGTAATAGGTAAACCATTTGCCAGTATTTTGGGGATCGACGACCCAATAATAGATATTGAGCTAACTCCAAACCGACCTGACTGCACAGGGGTAAGAGGTATAGCTAGAGACCTCGCTGCAGCCGGATTAGGCTGTTTAAAGCCATTTCTAAGTTCTGAACCTGTGGAGGGTACTTATGATAGCCCAATTTCTTGGTCTATAGCTGATGATGACAACGCCTGCTCTTACGTAGTTGGACGACACTTCAGAGGGATTACTAACCGGCCTAGTCCAAAATGGTTACAAGATAGGCTTATTGCTATTGGCTTACGGCCAATATCAGCGCTAGTTGATATTACTAACTATATAGCAATAGACTTAGGACGCCCTTTGCACGTTTTTGATTCGAGCAAAGTCAATAATAACACTCTGACTATGCGCCGTGCTGAAAATGAGGAACCATTCTTCGCACTTATAGATAAGCACTATACACTTGACCAGTCTAAAACCGTTATAGGGGATGGAGATAAAGTAGCAGCACTCGCCGGAGTAATGGGGGGAATGAACAGTAGTTGTATGCCAGAAACCACTGAGGTTTTTCTTGAGGTTGCTTTGTTCGATCCAATACAAATTGCTACCACCGGACGTGCAATGCAGATAGAGTCTGATGCCCGATACCGGTTCGAAAGGGGAGTTGACCCACAATCAGCCGAGTGGGGTGCTGAAGCTGCAGCTCGTATGATTCTTAACATCTGTGGTGGAGAGACTAGCATTAAAGTCAGTGCCGGTTCACCACTTGATACTTCACACCTAATAGAACTACGACCGGAGAGGGTTAAAACACTTGGTGGGATAGATGTAACTATAGAAAAACAAAAGGAAATTCTCGAGAAACTAGGATTCTCAATTAATAAAGGGGGAAAAATATTAGTATCGCCTCCATCCTGGCGACCAGACATCCATGGAGAAGCCGATCTAGTAGAAGAAATTACCCGAATAATAGGTTTTGAAAAAATTATCCCTATTTCGTTAGATAGAGAGCAAGCACTACCATCAGTTGCTATATCTGCGAGGCAAAAACGTTCTGGAAGCGCCCGAAGAACTCTGGCAGCAGAAGGTTTAGAAGAAACTGTTACGTGGTCATTTATGGGGTCGCAGCATGCAGAAATATTTGGTGGAGTGCACAAATCACTTTACCTAGTTAATCCAATTAGTAACGACCTTGATGTGCTGCGGCCCTCTATTATTCCCAACCTAGTACTCGCTGCTGGTCGAAACATAGATCATGGTTTGCAAAATTTTGGATTGTTCGAGTTAGGCCCAACTTACCAAGACTCATCTCCTGAAGGTCAACTTTTAGTTGCTTCAGGGATCCGACAGGGCAATATAGAACATCGTAATTGGTCGAATTTATCTAGAATAGTTGACGCTATTGATGCAAAGGGTGATGCTTTAGCAACACTGGAAGCAGCAGAGGCACCTGTTACATCGCTAAAGGTTGTAACGACTGGTACTCCGGAATACTATCATCCAGGACGTTCGGGTAGCCTCTGTCTCGGTAAAAATATATTAGCATGGTTTGGTGAATTGCACCCCGGCGTTCTACAGCAACTCAACATAGGAAGCCCATTGGTGGGTTTTGAGGTTTTCCTTGACCGGATACCAATTAAAAAGCAGCGCAGGACTGCGCGTCCACCACTCAAATTATCCCTATTCCAGGCGGTGTATAGAGACCTCGCTTTTATTGTTGATGTGTCTTATGCAGCAGATAAAATTATAGCAGTGGCTTTAAACGTAGATAGTGATCTTATCGAAGATATAAAATTATTTGATGTCTACACTGGAAAAGGTGTCGACAAAGGAAAAAAATCACTGGCTATCGAAGTTATGTTACAACCCCAAAAAGAAACATTAACTGAAGATCAAATAGATGAGGTTATACAAAAAATTGTACTAGCTATTACAAACAAAACAGGCGGTGTATTAAGAAGCTAGTTATCCATATGTGTGGAGAATATCAATCTATTTAACATGTATAACTCTTTCATTTTGTTTTTAATTGGGTACAACCACTCTAAAACATATTAGTTTTATACAGTTATTAATTAACTTATTGATTTTAAACTATCATTTATGATTTTTAAGGTATAAATAAATGAGCTTTTTGAGTTTATTTATAATAAACATTATAGATATTCTATAAATAATCTGTTTCTTACAATTTATACACATATTTATAAACAAATTTTATTTTATAAATTATCTCAACGGAGTTGTTTGGTTTACCGGTATGACAAACCTAAAAAATATCCGAAATTTTGCTATTATTGCCCATATCGACCATGGAAAGTCGACATTAGCAGATAGACTAATACAGCATTGCGGTGGCCTAAGTGCTCGAGAAATGAGCGAACAAGTACTTGACACCATGGACCTAGAACGAGAACGCGGAATTACTATTAAAGCTCAAACAGTCCGTTTATCCTACAAAGCCCGTAACGGTAACACATACTCACTAAATTTAATGGACACCCCGGGACATGTAGATTTTTCTTACGAGGTATCAAGATCTCTAGCAGCTTGCGAAGGCTCTCTTTTAATTGTCGATTCTAGCCAAGGGGTAGAAGCCCAAACCCTAGCAAATGCATATTTGGCGATTGACGCTGGCCACGAGATTGTAACAGTACTTAACAAAATTGATTTACCAGCTTCTGAACCAGAAAAAGTAAGGGAACAGATAGAAGAAGTTATAGGAATAGACGCTTCTAACGCTGTTGAGATATCAGCAAAGTCAGGAAAGGGAATAGAAGACGCCTTGGAAGAGTTGATATTATCACTTCCACCCCCTGAAGGTAATCCCGAAGCCCAGCTACAAGCACTTTTAGTCGATAGTTGGTACGACGCCTATCTAGGCGTCGTTGCACTGATTCGCATTAAAAACGGGAGTGTTAGAAAAGGTCAAAAAATACGGATGATGGCCACTGAAAAGTCATACCAAGTTGACCGTGTTGGTGTTTTTACACCAGCACAAACAGAAAAAGATTCACTGGAAACAGGTGAAATAGGGTTTATTACTGCATCAATTCGTTCTGTCATTGACTGCCAAGTGGGTGACACCGTAACGGATGATCGCGATCCTGTACACGAACCGTTAGCAGGTTTTAAACCATCCGTTCCTGTGGTTTTTTGTTCTATTTTTCCAGCAGACTCAGCCCAATACGAAGATTTACGAGACAGTCTAGCTAAACTGCATCTAAATGATGCCAGTTTTCACTTTGATCCAGAGAGTAGTGCTGCACTCGGACTTGGCTTTCGTTGTGGTTTTCTTGGTCTACTACATATGGAAATTATCCAACAACGCTTAGAACGTGAATTCAAATTAGAACTCGTGGCCACAGCACCATCAGTAATTTATAAAATTCACCTAACTGACGAAACCACCATCGAACTGCATAATCCATCCGATTTTCCTAACGTGACTAGAATAAAAGAAATAGGTGAACCATGGATTAAAGCTAGCATAATCGTTCCCGATGAATATCTAGGCGCAGTTCTTCAACTTTGTACTGATAGAAGAGGTGAGCAAATCGACTTAACCTATGTTGGTGCAAGGGCTATGGCGATTTATCGTTTACCGCTTAATGAAGTAGTGTTTGATTTCTATGATCGCCTGAAATCAATAAGTCGGGGCTATGCAAGCTTTGATTATGAAATTGAAAATTATAGAGCCAGTGATTTAGTCAAAGTAGATCTACTCATTAATGGGGAACCTGTCGATGCATTGTCTATGATTGTTCACCGCAGTCAATCAGAAGCACGGGGTCGTGCATTATGTGCTCGCTTAAAAGACCTTATACCGCGTCAATTGTTTAAAGTCGCCCTGCAAGCCGTAATTGGCGGAAAAGTAATTGCTAGAGAAACAGTTGGGGCAATGCGCAAGGATGTTACATCCAAATGTTACGGTGGCGACATCACCCGCAAACGAAAACTTTTAGAAAAACAGAAAGCTGGAAAGAAGCGCATGCGTCAGTATGGAAATGTTGAAATTCCACAATCAGCATTTATCGCCGCACTAAGGATGGACGATAGTTAAATTTAAACTATTTTAGAAATTACCAGCTACAGAGATTGTGCTATTTATTTCAATTTATAAATTATAGAAATAATTAATAAACCCGGTACTAATACAACCAAGAATATCGGAGCTGTAAGAATAGTAGAAATAACAGGGTGCCATAGCTCTGGTCCTATTATTGGAATGTGGCGGGCGATAGCGGCCTCAGCTAGAAGTAAGCTCTCTTTGTGAACACTATACCAAATCTCTCCCGCTGAAGATAAAACCAAAGGACCAGAACCAGCCCAAATAATTATATCTCTAATGAAAAAGCCAATTCCTACAGCAACAAGTGTGCGCCCAGTTAATTTACACATACCCATTAATAATAATCATCCAGTAAATTTCTATAATATTATTAATAATAGATCTAACGTCATATATTATTAATATTCATTATTACAAAACCTTCTTCAATTAAAGTAAAACCCTATAATTATAAATATCACATAATTTAAGCCCCTATAACTATTGCAATAGAAAAATTGCTACCTATTATCTGTTAAACCAACAAATTCTATTTTGATCATCATGATACTGGTGATGGTTATTCAGGAGGGGTGGCCGAGTGGCTGAAGGCGCACGCTTGGAAAGCGTGTATACAGGCAACTGTATCGTGGGTTCGAATCCCACTCCCTCCGCCATACCACAGTCCGTCAGCGTCCATAGATGTTCATTAGTTATATATAAAACAATAGTTTATGTAATTTAATGTTTGGCGACGTCTGCCAGGCTATGCTATAATCCACTCCTGTTTATGGGTAGGTTTGTGGGTAGAATTATGGCTCGTGGTATAAACCGGTTATCAGCTAAAGCAGTGGAAACGACTAAACGTTCTGGTCTGCTCGCCGACGGGGGCGGCCTGT
>Ga0209403_10001376_pt1 | contig 31737 bp, 34 predicted proteins | sample ArcticOcean_MG_C_8_FD_187440 | JGI IMG/M metagenome (GOLD analysis project Ga0209403, IMG submission 187440) | Marine microbial communities from western Arctic Ocean - ArcticOcean_MG_CB11_86 (SPAdes) (version 2) | ecosystem: Environmental > Aquatic > Marine > Oceanic | place: Arctic Ocean...
TTGCGAGGCGAAGACAGCATTGCCGAGCTGTGCCGACGAGAGGGCATTGTCCAGAGCCTTTATTACAAGTGGTCGAAGGACTTCATGGAAGCCGGCAATCGGATATCGGCAGTTATACTCAGCCGATGGAATCTACGAATTCATCGCTGTTCTCAACCTGTATCGGCATTGCGTGCGTATTCGGACTCGGCGCCTGTGCGCAGACAACGACGTTATCCGACGCCTCATCACAACCCACCGCAAATCCTTATGAGCTTATTTATCGCTTAAAGATTGAGCCGGACCAACAGTCGGCGACGGCAAGCATTCACGTTAGCAGCGAAAGCAGAACCCATCGAGAACTGCAATTTACGATAGACCCGAGTCGACATACCGAATTCGACGGTGACGGCGAACTAACCACTGAAAATAACCGATTGGTGTGGCAGCCACCGCGCCGTGGCGGCACCCTCTCGTATCAGGTCACCGTCTCGCAGCGCAGACAGAGCGGCGCCTTTGATGCACGCCAGACGAATGAGTAGGCATTGTTTCGTATCGGCGATATATTCCCACCGGTCCGGACGCGGACCTCAGCGGGCGCGACGAGTGTCGCCCGACTTGAACTTGAGCTTCCCGACGGCTGGTCTGCACTCACCTCCTATCTCTCCGGCGATAGCAAATATTCGTTTCCGTTTGATAATCCAACACGAAACTTCGATCGACCCAGCGGTTGGGTACTCGTGGGTAATATCGGAGTGCGTCGCGGAAAGATGGCGGAGACGCGTGTCGCGATCGGTTCGCCTGTTGGTGAAAACGTCCACCGCATGGACATCATGGCGTATTTGAATTGGACCTTGCCCGAGCTGCGCCGCATTTTTCCAACACTCGATGAACGACTGATAATCGTGAGTGCTGGCGACCCCATGTGGCGTGGCGGATTGTCAGGCCCAAATTCACTTTATATACATGCGGATCGTCCACTAATCAGCGAAAATGGAACGAGTACGCTTTTGCATGAACTCGTGCATGTCGCGATGGGAGTCTCCGGCTCGGCGCATGATGATTGGCTGGTAGAGGGACTAGCGGAGTACTACTCCATAAAGATATTACGCACGACCGAAACGTTGAGCATTAGACGAAGAGATCTCGCTCTATTGAATCTGAAAGAATGGGGAAATGACGTCGACGATCTTTTCGTGAAGCGATCATCGGGGGCCGTCACGGCACGCGCAACAACACTGCTCGCGGAACTGGATGTGCATATTACCGGAGAAACCAGAGGTCGTCGTAGTCTCGACGACGTCGTATTGTCGATGATTGAGAACAAACAAACGTACAGCTACCGCTCGTTGTGTATCGCCGCAAATGAACTGGTGCGAACATCCGTTCCGATGCTAGCCCCTCCCATGGTGCCCGGCGCTCCCATGGAACCGGCCTGCTCAATAAGCAATTAGTTGGGCTGCACTTCTCCGTACCAACCGTTCACTTCGATTTTAGTGCCAAAATCCGCCGATAGATCCACAATAGTTTTCAAAATCCTTTCGCTATCTTCGCCACGAGCCAAGCTCGGCGAACCGGTTCGTGGGCCGGTCATTTCAGATGCAACCGGGACTAGCTGAATCTTTGAAATCTGATTGTCGCTTATCGTCATCCGTGCCACGACCGTATCGAATTCCTCTCGGACATCTTGCTGCTGGTCGCGATTCCAATGTATTTCCGGAATATCTGTCGTTCGATATTGATAGATGAAATCGCCCAGGCTATAAAAAATCGGCTTTCCCTTGTACATCTCAATGCCGCGTAAAACATGCGGCCCTGAGCCCAGGATCGCATCGGCACCCGCGTCGATCGCCCGCCTCAGCATAAGCTGTTGGTGGGGAGGCACCTTATTCGGTAGTGAATACGCCCGAGAATGCGATACCCAGTGAAGATGGTAAGCAACTAAAACGATGTCGGCATTGCGTTTAGCTGTGGCGATTGCGTCTTCCATCGCACGTACATCGGAAGCCAGTGGCGCTGGAACGCCCCGTCCGTCAATTCCATCATTACCGTCTAGGAAAACGCGGGGTGCATTGATGACGCTAATCGAAGGTTCGTCGGGATCGGCCTTTTCCCAGTCCGCCCCCGACATGAAAGACAGAAGTGCAATGCGCGTACGGCCCACTTGTTTGTAAACGGGCGCCTGCGCATCGGCCAAGGTTTTCCCGCCGCCAGCGAAAGCGATACCGCTCTGGCGAAGGATTCTCATATCGTCAAGCAATCCTTCGGGGCCGTAGTCGAATGCATGGTTATTTGCGATACCGACCAGGTTAATACCCAGTTTGAGAATCTCCCAGCCGAAGTCACGTCCTCGGCGGAAGTTGTACACGCCTTTTTGCAACTCCGGTTTTTCGTTGAGCGACATCTCCAGATTGCCGAAGCCGATATCAGATGCCTCGATAATGCGATACAGGTTTTGATAGGGCGAGTCTTCGATTCCGGTTATTTCCCGGTTGAAGATCATGTCACCGACTGCCGTCAGAACAATATCGCCGTCGTTGGTTTCCACCAGGTCGTCGACCCGTTGCTCCCAATTGATCCTTTGTGAGAAAGCGACGTTGCTCGATAGGCAGAAACAAAGAAAAGTGAGAATTATTGCTCGCGCCCGAATGATGTCCATTATTCTCTCCTTGGCCACTAATTATTAATTTGCCCTCTGGACTCTACCACCTCATTGACCGCACCGCTTCTGGATTTGAAGAAGATGTGACGTCATTTCGGAACCAAACGCCACCATTAATCGGGACACCCATAATTAATCCGGACACCCATGATTGCTGTCGAAAATGTAGACTATTTTGGTGGGTGTCCTTATTTCGTTGTACAAATTTATGCGCGCTTATACGATTCGCTGTCGCTAAATATGCGTACGACAAGAAAGTATGAGATATTTTCGACGTCAGCGCACGGCGTAGGATATCTCCGAAAGCCAGCAATGCCGCAAGTAGTAGTGAGGTCAATCAACTGAACACAATTCGTGAATTCCTGCGGAAAGCCGGCATTGCTACTTCTGCTCTTTCGTTGCCGTGGGCTGTTGTGGCGCATGCGCAGCAACAGTTGCCGCGACGTGCCATTCCAGGCACTGACGAAACACCGCCAATCGTCGGATTGGGTAACGGCAGCGTCTTTCTGCAAGGCAACGTCGATGTGTCTCGAGAACTCATGGGGATACTTCGGGATCGTGGCGGTTCCTACATCGATTGTATTTTCGCTGCTCGCACTACGGCCGCCCAAATTGTCGGCCTGATCAAAAAGCGAAAGACCTACCCAAGCAGTGAGAAATCTGTTCTCGCCTACGCCACTTTATGGCCGGGATTCCATTTCCTGACCACCGAAATCTCTCCGAGTGATAAAATGCCAGCATGGTAGACAAGCAGCACACGAAACGAAAGCTGATCGAAGGTCGTCCCGCGCTTATTGTTGTGGATATTCAGGCAGGAAGTTTCGTCGAAAAAGACGACCCGGCGATTCCCCACATGCCAGGCCATGCCGAGAGGGTCGCAAAGGCCCGAATCGCAATTGATAAAGCGCGATTGCACGGCATCCCGGTCATTTTCATTCAAGAAGTACATCGTCCTGATCTCGTTGATTTTGGACGCGAATTGGATGGCAGTGAAGAAATACATTGTCTGGAAAATGATCCGGAGACGGAGATTGCCGCCGCGCAAATGGATTATCGACCAACAGACTATTTGATTAGGAAACGGCGCTACTCCGCATTCTTCGGTACCGACTTCGAAATCTTGTTGCGCGGTTTGAAGATTGACACGCTGCTTTTATGTGGTGGTTTGACGGACGTATGTGTCCACTACACATTTGTTGATGGACACCAATCGGATTATTTCTGTCGCGTCATTGAAGATTGTGTCGCCGGATCCTCTGAAAAAGCACACGAAGCAGCACTACGCGCTATGGAATACCTGCAGACCGGGGCACGCCGTTCGCTTGACGAAGTATTGGATGCGATGGAAGCGAGCGAATACCGGAAATAGAAGTCAGATGAAGGACACTAACTCAATTACCGATTCTCCCGTGCCGCATGAGCAGGTCGACCAACTGACCTCCGACGGCTTCTTGCTGCTGAAACATTTCGACGACAGCCAATTGGTGGCATCCGTACTGGCGGTGTCCGAGCGAAGGGCTCAAGCAATACGCGATGCGCTTGGGGGCAGAGATATTGGAATTGGCAGCGCGGCAGGTTTTGAGGAAATTGTGCAACGTTCCCCTGGGCGATGGGACGTGCCAATTTCAATGGCAGAATTCGGGCTCAACGACTGCGACCTTCCCTGGTGGTCGCTAATCGCCACCGTGCTGGGCGAAGACGCTGAGCACTCTTTCAGTGGGGTTGTTTCGTCGGAACCGTCGTCCCCCGCACAATTTTGGCATACGGATTCTCCTCACCTCGCCGCAGAGCACCTTGGCCCGCATGCCATTAACGTCATGATGGCGTTGCATGACGTACCCATGGAGATGGGGCCGACAGAGTGCGCCCGTGGATCACACTTTCTGACCAACCACTTGAGCAACCCTGCCCTCAAAATAGATGAATTGGTTTATCAACACTTGAGCACGACGCCAGCATTATTGGTCAAAGATACAGACCATCATGAACCCGAACGTTCTGCAAAATCGCTGGCTGCCGGCACCTGCCTGATATTCGACGATCGGCTCCTGCATCGCGGACTCGCCAACCGGTCGAAACTGACTCGACACATGGCCTACTTTTCGTATCGCCAAAAAGGATACGTCGGAAATACGCATTTTGAAGCGCAGCGATCAGTATTTGATGCAGCGGACTGAGCAGGCCCCAGATCTCACCCGAGCCCGAGGGATTAAAGGATTCGTGCCTCCGCTATTACCGTACACTCCATTAACGAAACACGAGACCGGTAATCCAATTTTCCCGTGAAGGATTGAATATGAGAAATCTTGTTTTCCTGATGTCAGCCGTAGCGTTCTTTTGTACGGCCTGCGCGTCACAAACAGAATTTGAATCCACAATGAACGCATGGATCGGCCAGTCGACCGACTCGTTAATCACGAGCTGGGGTGAGCCGATTTCGATTGTGGAGATTCCAAACGGTAACGCCGTGTACGTTTACCAGTTCGGGCAGCTCGGCAGCGCCGATTCGATCGATCCCATACGCGGGGTTGCACGATCAGAGTATATCTGCCGCCTGGGTATCGAGATCGAAAACGGGCTTCTTAAGAGTTACGAATACAACGGCGGTCATCGAACGTGCGCCGGCTATGTTCCGAAATTACGGCGATAGACCGAAGACCACTCAAACTCAAGAAAAGATACCTATGTAATACGTTTGACCCGCCAGGACTTGGGCCTCAACCATCTCAAAGCTATCGACGCTATTTGAAAATGCAATTTGATTGAAATTCGCGTCCAATAGCTCCAGATCCAAATCGCTGGTCTGCAAATCGAAGTGTGACAACTCAGCTTGAACGACGCCATCTGCATCAGGCGCGAACGAGAAGTAATCGTTGTCCTGGAGCGAAACAGCCGATCCAGTGACGAAAGCAACGCCGTCAGCGAACGTAAGCGAATCAGCGATCCCCGGTCTGCTATTACGAGAACCTTCAGCAACACCCCAATCTCGACTCGCGGTTATATCCATGGTGCCATTGCATGAGTCAGTACCGTCGGACTAGGTCCATGCGGCGTTGCCGGCTGCCGAACTACCGGAAACCGCCCTGCTGAATGACGTAATCGTGGTGGTGCCGCCCCGTTCATCGTAACTACCCTCCCACTCAACGATATCGCAATGGAATGAAATTTCGCATCCTCAACCCGCATACTTACTGACTGCTGCCGCCATTTGGAGCCATTATATTGGGTACAAACAGGACAATTGCGCGGCCGGAAACACCGAATGCCAAGAGAAGGAGGGCGACGCTGGGACGATTGAAAACGCGATTAGTCTGGATAAATTGGTGTCTACACGGCACCATGAATTGGGAATTCAATTGAGTGTCGTCAGGGGGAAATATGCGATCAATTAGTCGAAGCGTTTCGTGTTTCATAAAGGCAGTTGCTGGCCTGGTCATAAGCATGTCCATTGCGATGCCGATTTACGCAACAGAAACCGTCGATCCGGAATTAATGTCCTCTCTGAAGTGGCGAGAAATTGGCCCATGGCGAGGTGGCCGCGTGACGGCCGTCACTGGCGTGCCGGGCAACGACCGGCTTTACTACATGGGCGCGACAGGAGGCGGTGTGTGGAAAACCGTCAATGCAGGCATCACCTGGGAAAACATTTCCGACGAGCATTTTAATGTCGGCACTATTGGTGCTATTGGTGTCGCGAAATCCGACATCAATGTCATTTATGTTGGCACAGGCGAGGCGCCAATCCGCGGTGTCACAACCAGTCACGGCGATGGCATGTATAAGTCCACCGATGCCGGCGCAACGTGGACACACATCGGCCTTGAACATGCCGGGCAGATCTCACGAGTCATCGTGCATCCAAAAAAACCCGACCTTGTTTATGTTGCGGTCCAGGGTCAGATCTGGGGCCCCAGTGAACGTGGTGTTTACCGCAGTGAGGATGGCGGCGAGAGTTGGACACAAGTTTTGGAGGTTGACGACGAGACCGGTGCCACGGACATGTCGATGGACCCAACCAACCCGCGAATCATTTATGCGGCGATGTGGGAGCACGGTCGCAAACCGTGGTACGTAAAATCCGGCGGTACGGCGGGTGGCATTTTCAAATCGACAGACGCTGGCGACAGCTGGAACAAATTAGCGGGCGGATTGCCGGAAGTCATTGGCAAGATTGGAATCGATGTCTCTGCGAGTCAGCCCAATCGAATTTACGCCATTGTTGAAGCGGAGCCTGAGAAAGGCGGACTGTATCGCAGCGATGATTTTGGCGAGAGCTGGAAGCTGCTGAACAGTGATCGCATCCTGTGGACACGAGCCTGGTACTACATTCATATTAAGGCCGATCCAGTGGATGAAAACACGGTGTATGTATTGAATGCGCCGTTCTTGAAGTCTATTGATGGCGGCAAGACCTTCGAACGACTGCGCACGCCGCATGGTGATCATCACGATCACTGGATCAATCCCGAAAACAGCGACAACATGATCAATGGCAACGATGGAGGCGCGACGGTCACATTCGACGGTGGCAAGTCGTGGTCGAGCATTGTGAATCAGCCGACGGCGCAGTTTTACCGAGTCATCACTGACAACCTGACGCCATACCGAATTTACGGTGGGCAGCAGGACAACTCCACTGTTGCTATTGCCAGTGAAACCTATGACAGGGGAATTGGACGGGAAGACTTCTTCCCCGTCGGTGGTGGTGAAAGTGCCCACATCGCCTTTGACGAAAACAATCCGCGTTTGATCTACGCGACAACAATCAACGGCACACTAACGGAATATGATCACCAAAATAAACGGGTTCGACCGATTAAGCCGTACCCTGAATATGTATTTGGTCAACAGTCGAAGGATCTGAAATATCGTACGAATTGGAATGCACCGGTGACGACCTCACCACATGATCCAAGCATCATTTATTACGGCACGCAGATTTTACTGCGCAGCAACGATCGAGGTGTCACCTGGACAGAAATCAGCCCCGACCTGACCAAGAACGAAATTGACAAACAAGGTCTTAATGGTGGTCCACTGACGGCAGAAAACGTTGGTGCTGAATTCTACGGCACAATTTTCTATATCGTCGAATCGCCGCATGAACCCGGCACGATTTGGGTTGGCAGCGATGACGGCCTGCTGCATGTCACGCGAGACCATGGCGACACCTGGAAAAACGTGACACCGGAGAATTTGCGCGGTGCGATGATCAATGCAATCGAAGTCAGCCCACACGACCCTGATACTGCGTACGTCGCAGTCGCAGGCTATAAGATGAATGACTTCGATCCGTATATCTACAAAGTGACCGATTATGGCGAGGACTGGGATCGCATTGACGGTGACCTGCCCGATGATAATTTCGTGCGAGTCGTTCGTGAAGATCCGGCGCGCGCCGGGCTCCTATACGCCGGTACAGAACGAAGCATGTATGTTTCATTCGATGACGGCGACAACTGGCAATCTTTGGATTTAAATTTGCCGCCAGTACCAATAACCGATCTCAAAATTCGTCAGGGTGATCTGATTGCAGCGACGCAAGGTCGCGGCTTTTGGGTACTGGATGACTTGCCAATCATCCGGCAAGTAAACGACAGCCAGGCCCGAAAATCGCTGCATTTGTTCTCGCCTGGAGAAGTCGAAATGATTCGCGGTGGTCGGTCGGCCGGCACCAATGAGGGCAGTAACCCATCGCGTGGAGTAACCCTGACGTATTACATTGCCGATGACGAAGAGGGACCGCTAAGCATAGATATTATCGATCTGTCAGGCAATGTGCTGAATACTTATTCTAGCGAGGAAAGTGACTTTGATCGTTGCATTACCAGCTTCCAAGATGAGCGTACAAAATTTGAAGTCAAGCACCCGACGATGAATCCAGGGGTTAACCAATGGACCTGGGACATGCGTCACGGTGGGCTTAACTGCATCGAGGATTTGATTTTGTATGCCGGCTTCGACGGTGCCACTGTGATGCCTGGTGACTACCAGATATTGATAAGTGTAGGCGATTCGCAAAGCACAGCAACGGTGACGTTGCTGCCCGATCCACGCAGCGATGCAACGTCTTCAGACTATGAATTCCTGTCTGCACGTTTAGTTGAAGTTACTGATCTATTGAATGAGTTAGTGGACGATCTTGCGGCCGCGCGTAAATCACGCGGTGAGATCGTAACCCTACTGGCCGACTTTCCGAATGTAGAAGGATTGCAGTTGGCCGGCGAGTCCGCGATCGACCGACTGACAATATGGGAAAACACCGTCACACAGACTCAGTACGGAACTTATGAAGACGAGGACAGCATGCCGCCCATGCTCGACGTCCATATCCGACACGTACTTGACGTACTCGACGAAGCGGGCGCACCGGTGGCCGCAGGCTCACTGCTACGCCTCGAGGACATGAAGGACCAGTGGGCCGAGCGCAAAGCAGAACTCATCGATATCGCTGAATCTGATATCGCGACGGTTAACGATTGGGCTGAGACAAACGGCGTACCGCACTCAACCCCGCCCGTTAACTGATCCACACACGTAGTCGTAGATGATCGGGTCAGAGCACATTTAAAAAACGGGCTCTGACCCAGTTTTTGCCAAATTCAAAAGCACCCCGTCATTGCGAGCGCAGCGACGCAATCCATTTGATCAGTTGCCAAGGCGGGTGGAAAACTGGATCGCCGCGTCGCTACGCTCCTCGCGATGACGGTGTCTAGAGTTTCGGGCTCTGACCCAGTATTCGGATTCGGGCTCTGACCCAGTTTTCATTGTTTGCCCATGTAGCGGCCATACCAATCGATCATGCGCTCCAACCGGTCCTGGTTGTAGCTCGGCTTCGCAAGGCCGTGGTTTTGTCCGGGATAGATCACCAATTGTGTCGGCACGTTAAGACTACGCAGCGCCTGATACATTTGTTCTGAATTGATGAGCGGGACATTGAAGTCCATCTCACCACACATAAACATTGTCGGCGTCTTAATGCGATCAGCATGCAGAAATGGGTAGGACATTTCTAGATAAGGCTCTACGGACTCCCACGGCAGACCGATTCCGCTTTCGTATTGGCGCCAGATCAAACAGGAGAAGGAGCAAGCAGACAGGCAGACCCCGCGACCTTGAATGCAATGGTTGCGCAGGGTTATCAACTCCACCAGGCAGGAAATTTCAGCAAGGCCGAGTCACAATACCGACAGGTGCTACACCAGGATAGTCGACACATTGTTGCGAACAACCTTCTCGGTTTACTGTGTCTGCACACCAAACGATTTGAAGAGGCCGTGACATTCATCGAGATCGCAATTGCCGAAAAGCCCGACCACGCGCAGGCTCACGCAAACCTGGGTCTAGTACTCAAAGACTTGCAAAAGCCGGACGAAGCTGCGCTACTATTCCACGCATCACTCAAACTGGATCCGAATAACCCACGCGTCTACAATAATCTCGGCAGCGTCTATATAACGTTGCGGCGTATCGAAGATGCGATAAAATGCTTCGGGCAAGCGCTGGTGATTCAACCTTCGTTCGCTGAAGTACACTACAATCTTGGCACGGCGTTGCTGCAATTGCGCCACTATGAGGAAGCCGCCACAAGTCTGCGAAAATGCTTAACGCTCAAACCAGACATGGCGGACGCTGAAGTTAAACTCCAACAGGCCCTGAAGGGCCAAAGAAACTGATTATGAAAATGGCAATGAAACTGTTAGCACTTGTAGCTTGTGGGACGTTGATTACTAGCTGCGAAAATTCCTCTCAGACAGAGTCCGGCGTGGCAGATTTAATCATCCGCAACGCCCGCATAGTCGACGGTACCGGCAGCCCGTGGACTCGCGGCGACGTCGCGATTCGCGATGGACGAATCCTGGCAATGGGCCCAACGCTGGATATTGAAGCAACAGACGTTATCGAAGCCGCCGGTCGCGTGCTTGCGCCAGGCTTTATCGATGTACATACACATGTCGAATCGTCAGATAATCGGGATGGCCTGGAAGGCATTCCGCGCGCCGACAACTTTTTACTAGATGGTGTGACGACGATCATCACCGGAAATTGTGGATCCTCTGAAACCGATCTCGCCGCCTATCGTAGCCGGCTCGATATGCTCGGCATCAACGTGGCAACACTGATTGGCCACAATTCAATTCGTCAGCAAGTGATGGGATCCGACGATCGCGCGCCCACACCCGCGGAACTTGAAGCCATGCAAGCATTGGTTGAAAAAGCGATGCAGGATGGCGCGGTTGGATTCTCCACCGGGCTCTTATATGTACCGGGAACCTACGCAAAAACTGATGAGGTCGTAAGCCTGGCCAAAGTTGCGTCGGCCTACGGCGGTGTCTATTCAAGCCACATACGTGAACAGGGCGCTAAATTGCATGAGTCCGTCAATGAAGCAGTCTTCATCGGGCAGGAAGCGGACATGCCGGTGCAAGTTTCGCATTTCAAAGTTAAGGGGCGTACGCGTTGGGGGACAATCGGGGACGCCGTCGCTCTGGTGGAAGAACATCGGAGGAATGGTGTCGATGTTGTGATCGATGCATATCCCTATGAACGGGCCAGCACAAATCTCGGCGTTAACCTACCGCGCTGGGCAGTCGCTGGTGGCGCAGAAGCTGTCGCCGAACGAATTAACGACCCTGCAACAAGGACCCGCATCGTTACGAGCATGCTTGAGATGCTGGTCGACGGCGGTTATCCAGATTACTCGTTCGCGACTGTCGCACAATATTCGCCGAATCCCGAATTGAACGGCATGACGATTAGCGAGATCAACCAATCACTCGGACGCGACGCCACGATCGACAACGAAATAGACACCATATTGGAAATGATGGTCGAGGGCGGCGCAGCGGGCAACAGCCAAGGCGGTGCGATGGTCTATCACTACATGAGCACTGACGACGTAGACACCATCTTGCGCTACCCAAACGCGGCCATCGCTAGCGATGGCGGCGTCATCACGCCTGGACGCGGTCATCCTCACCCGAGATCCTATGGAACCAATGCCCGTGTTTTGGCTGACTATGTTCGCGAGCGCGGCGTACTCACGCTGGAAGACGCGGTACGACGCATGACATCACTACCAGCCCGAACCTTCGGCTTCCAGGATCGCGGCATTGTGCGTCCCGGATTCGTCGCCGACCTGGTGTTGTTCGATCCAGAACGCGTCGTCGATAAAGCGACATTCACTGATCCACACAACTACAGCGAGGGATTCGATACAGTCATCGTTAACGGCGTTAGCGTTGTGAGCGACGGGCAATTGACCGATCGAAGGCCGGGTGCATTTATTGCCAACAACGAGAAATAGACGACTTACTCAGTCGATTTTCTTTTCGATTTGAAAAGGTCTGCCTTTAACAAAACGGCGCTGTCGTATGGGTCGAATCCCGATACCGGGCCACCATTGGGACCCTCTTCTTCAATTATTTCGAGGTTTGGAACGGTCTCTTCGTACTCATCGCTGTAAGCGGAAACTAGTACGTTTTTGCCTGGCCCAATACTCTCGATCTTACCGCGTACATTTGATGTAAATGTCGATTCAACTTCGTACTCGTCTGTCGAGACGCCCACTTTGTTGCGGGGTAAGCGCGCCCGCGGCGGATTGATAGTAACCTCGGACTGTCGCCCCAATAGTTTGGCTTTTAACCATATTTTTATTTTTTTCATGCTTAGATTAACTTTCACTCATGTTGGACAATTCTAATCGAACAGGGCCTCTTTGCGCACCCAATTAGTCTCAAATTTATGACAGTTTTTATTGAAAAAACCAAAAAATATTGAATTTTTGAGCCGTATCACATGAACCAATGTGACGTCGTCCCGGTCACCGATGAGACATACACAATCGGCGTTTTAAATAGGTTCAAAAATATTACTGCAGCCGCCTACGGAATACGCACGCATTTCATGCAACACTAGCTGCTCAGGTTAAGCTGACAGCCGAACGAATTTCTATCCTGGCTATCAGGGAATCATCCGAATAGTCAGAGTAGCAATCACGGCCACTCAATTTCGTGTGGCCTTGTGTGACGTTACATTAGCGAAGTAGGTATAAATCTTTGAACGACGAAACAGCATATACACCGCCCAAAGTCTGGAAATGGGAAAAGGAAAATGGCGGAAAATGGGCCGGATTGAACCGTCCAGTCGCCGGTGCGACACATGAGCAGCCACTACCTGCCGGGCGGCATCCTTTGCAGATCTACTCGCTCGCAACGCCGAACGGCGTAAAAGTTACCGTAATGCTGGAGGAGCTGTTAGCCCTCGGTCACAAAGCTGCGGAGTACGACGCTCACCTTATCAAAATCGGCGATGGCGACCAGTTTGGGAGCGGCTTCGTCGAAGTCAATCCGAATTCCAAGATTCCTGCGATGATGGATAACAGTACGATTCCGCCGACGCGTGTCTTCGAATCAAGCGCCATTCTTTTTTATCTGGCAGAGAAATTTGATGCATTGATACCGAAAGATCCAAACAAGCGTGCTGAGTGCCTATCGTGGTTTTTCTGGCAGGCCGGAAGTGCGCCTTTCCTTGGCGGCGGTTTCGGTCATTTCTACCAGTACGCACCGGCCAAATTCGAATATCCCATCGATCGCTACACGATGGAAGTTAAACGCCAACTCGATGTCCTCGACCGCCATCTGGCCATTAACGAATATCTTTGTGGAGATGAATACTCAATTGCTGATGTTGCGACGTGGCCATGGTACGGCATGGTTGCGCTCGGTCTTGCTTATGATGCCGCTGAGTTTCTCGATGTCAAAACATACACACACGTGGTTCGATGGGCAGAACTAATCCAGGCGCGCGATGCGGTGAAACGCGGCCAAATGGTCAACCGAACGTCGGGCCCGCCAGAAGCACAGTTACACGAACGTCATGACGCGGCGGACTTCAGTACCAACACAGAAGACAAGAAAGCGGATTATTAATTGCGACGACCTACGTTCCTCAAAAAATGTCGGCATCAAGTCCCGCTGCCATCGTCATTGCCAATTCAGCAACCTGTTCTTCAAATGCATCGTTATAGGCGCCACGTAATATCAATGACTCGCTAATTGGCTTCCATCTTAATCCGGTCAGAAGTTTTTCGATGCTGGACTGTGTACCTCGGCCGTCATTTCCCGCCCGAATATACAGGCCAACCGGCAATCCCCGCTTCGATTCCAGGCACGGATAGTAGATTCTCTCAAAGAAATCTTTGATCAGGCCGGCCATGTCGCCGAAGTTCTCGGTTGTGCCAATGAATATCCCATCGCAATTCTCAACATCACGCGCATCTGTTTCGAGCGGGCTCTTTGCGGTGACGCTAACGCCGTCTAAGTTCATCCCTTCAATGCCGGCGAGCGCCGCGTTGCGTAGCGAAACCGTGTTGGCCGACGGACAATGACTGACAAATAGAATTCGAATCACGCAGGGAACCTTTGAATTGCTATTTCATCAGATTTTGAGTCGCCAACTTGGCACAATGATCTACGCGCTTAGTTCCTTGATTGCATCGACGAACACATCTAACTCGTCGGTCGTTGTATACACATTTGGCGTAATTCGCAGTCCACGAACGCCGGGTCGGTTGATTGCAACGGTAAAAATGGCGTGCTTATCCATCAAGGTCTTTGCTAAGTCTGATGGCTCGATTCCCTCGATACCTACGTTGCCGATACCAGCATGACGTGACGTATCCGCAGGTGTATTCACCAAAACGCGTGGGACATCTCGCACCCGACTCGTCCAGTAGTGTTGTAAAAACCGGAGGCGCGCCTCTTTTCTCGCCAGTCCGAGCGTATTTTGATACTCGATAGCGTTGAGAATACCAAGGTCTACGTGCACCGGATGCGTGCCCGTATGATTCAGCCGTCGCATATCATTTGGCTCCAAATCACGCTCCGCCAACAACGGCCAGATACCATCAATCTTGTTCTTTTTGACGTACAACATTCCTGAGCCTAACGGCGCGCTCAGCCATTTGTGCAGACTAGTACCGTAGTAGTCACAGCCGAGATCCGCCATTTTAAAGTCGATATGTGAGAACGCATGCGCCCCGTCCACCATCACCTCAACACCGCCCGAATGAGCCATATCCACAATCTTCCGAATAGGCAAAATCTGACCCGTAATGTTGACCATGTGACAAACCATCAGTAAGCGAGTTTTGTCGGTTATTGCGGCCGCGTATAGATCGACGATTTCTTCGTCATTCGCAGGGTGGTTGGGTACCGACACAACGCGATTGACCACACCAAACCGACGTTCGACATATCTAAAATGCTCGAGCATGGCGCCATAGTCTTGTTCGGCCATGACTGCTTCGTCGCCAGCCTCCCAGGGCAAGCCGCCGATGATCAAATCCAGAGACTCGGTCGCATTGCGTGTAATCGCAACCTCTTCGGCTGTGCAACCAACAATTTCTGCGACCTTATTCGCAACCTTCTTCTTGTTCTCTACGCGCACGGTGCGCATGTAATACGAACCTTCGTAATTAACATTTCGCATGTGTTCAATTTGATGCTCTAGAGTTTGCCTCGGCATGAAACAGTAGTAGCCGTTCTCAAGATTAATGTAGTCCGGCTTGATGTCGTAATCGGCACGAACCTTTAACCAAAACGCTTCATCAGTCGCAAGGTCATCAGGTTTCAATTCACTAACAGCGGCAACGGCCTCTGCAAGATGCGAAAAACTGAGCGGTACCGCTAGGCCCATCAAGCCCATGTTTTTTAAGAACGCGCGTTTATCCATGACAAGCCTCATAAATGTTTGGCCAGGGCATTACCGTGGTGGTCGCGGCAAGTAAGACCCGAATCGACCGTCCAAATATATATAAATCGGCGTGCTGGTGACAGGCTAATGCTCCGCCCGGGCACGAAATGCCGGTCAAATTCGAGTGAAGTCGCGCTTTTGGCCCTCAGCTGGTCAATTCCGAACGATCACGAGCCCATTATGCCTGTGGCATGTGGAGCAATATTATGGAGGCCGCCGCTGCAAAATTAGACTAAAGGCTGGACTGACTCCCGCGGCGTGAAGTGGGCCGACCTCGACTACTCAGTGCGCGATCAGTTGTAGCGGCGACGTGGTTGCGAATACGGAACGCAGCAGCGGCAGACAAACTACGTACGTGATTTACAATGGGTCACTCTTCTTTGACGAGACGAATCAGGCCGTTGCCGTCGTCCCCAGTCATGACATTGCCGTTGACCTTGAAAAAATCGTCTATCCAGCCGGCGTCAAACCAATCGACATAAATGGTATTACCAAACAAGGCACCTAACCCTTCAGTCGCCCCATCCTGCGTACATTCTTTTTCACCAACGCAACCAGGATCAGTGAATGTCTGATCGTTTTTTAGAACCATGCGCGTTGAAATTCGACCGATGACACTGAAGCGACCATCAGGGAGCTATTTGAATGTCACTGTCCCGTCTTCCTGATAGGAAGATACGGCAGACGAATTCAGTGTCCTTGGATCCATTCGCCAGACGCCGACGATTTGCTCGCTTAGCGCAGACCCTGAATCAGCGAACACGCCTTGCGAGACGAACAACATCGCAAACGCAAGCACCGCAATTCGTCGTTTCATTCTATCGGCGACCAAGAATCCATCCGGACTCGATCTTATGCAACAAAATAAAAAGCAAATCAACCTGTGAGTTTGCCGGGCTCTTCATTGACATCCGGCACAATCTGAACCGGAGCTGGTGCCGCCATATCAATTTTGCCAGTGAATCGAGCCCGTCTTCCATCAACAATCGAGCGCAAGCAACGTTACCGGTAACGATTGACCCTTTCGCAAGCGATACCAATCCGTCACTATGAATATTGCCGTTTAGTTCGCCCTCGACCAAAACTGAGCTCGCGTGAATGTCTGCCGTAACGCGGCCTTTTGGACCAATGGTTAGGTTCTTCTTGTGGTGAGCAATCGTGCCCTCAATCCTGCCTTCGATCACCAAGTCTTCGTCAGCAGATAATTCGCCACGAAAGACCAACGTCGGGCCAATTACGGATACATTTTTCGAGCGAACGGCCGACTGTTGACCGATTCGGACTGGTGATTTCCCATTTGCTCCGTTGCTTTCATTATCTCGCTTGAACATTGCTACTCCTCAAAACAGTGTGGCATCGCGCCTGACAGACATCTTTAGCGACTGCCGTCTTATGTTTAAAGATTACTCAGGAATAGCGACACCGCCAGCCAGGTGTCAGAAAATCTGGACGATTGCCTTGGCTCTAACCAGAATAGGAGAGAATAAAGCGCACGCGATCGCGGTGACACTGCGCAAATTCGAGCAGCCCTCCCTTATGGAAAACGCACTACTTAATTTCCGCATCCGCCAGTCTTTTCATGGTCATGCGCATCGACATGCCGGCGACATGAATGTGCCGCCTGAACGATGCTCGTAGTCGGTATTGCTAAAATCGATCAGTTAGCTTCAGTCAGCGTCCTAGCAAAAGAACTGCTCAAATCGATAACCACTACGTCGATCGTGTAATGATTCCGCCACGATTGCCAATCTCAATCGATCCATAGCGCTCGCGGAAACAAGGTGGTAGCGGACGATCTCCCGGGACGGACAGCCACAAGCGCAGCAATAGACGTTGCTTACCCTCCTCTGTCCAGTCTTCGAAACCAGTACGATCGTGCAGTTGTGTGTGGTTGTAGACAAACTGCATGTCACCAGGCTCCAACTGCATCGAAAAATACAATTCCGGATCATTGGCAAGCTGATCAAATTTATTGAGTGCGGCAATATGCTCCCGCGTCAATTTCATCGCCCCTTGAAAGCGTTGTGCGCTGTCGATGTACTGACGTTGATAAAAAACCGTTAATTGCGCTGCGTGCCAACTAAGCGGCGGGATCTCCATGTACGGTTTCGCACCTTCCGGTATTTCACCACGTCGATCCGTTGCGATCGGATCGAACAAAAGAGCGAGTAGCTCCGCGCAATCCCTGCGCATACGATTGTAGATTGTCGTCGCACTCACCAGCAACGAAAGCCCGCCTTTCTTTGCCGCACGAAGGCAAAGCAACCCGACCACGTCGGCGGAATCTGTGTGGAACGTTTGTCGGGCGGATGTCTGATAAATTCGGGTATTCGTATCGGCCGCATTTGCGCCAGTGTTTTGCACAACCCCAAGCAAATCCCCCGCACTGTTTTGTGAGCGAGCACTGCCTATATATGCGCCAACACCACAAAACATTACCGAGAGAAACTCGCGAGAATATTTGCTTGCGACCAATCCGCGTAGCACTTCGACTCCCACTCCGTGCAGCAACTTGTGGCGCAATCTCTCCAAATGATTGTCGAAGTGTCGAAGCGGAAAGTTATGCCGATCAATGTCCTTTAGGTCGCTGTTCAGCTCCAGAAAGTATGCAGACGCACTTTCTAAGTCCTCGATATCGTCAGCGGTGAGCGTTTCCAGCCACTCACTGGGTCGCGCGGCCATTTCATGGCCGACCCAAGCTGAGGCAGCGTCGATTGCATGCGACGGCATGTCGGGCTTATTCGCAACGCTCATGATTACCTGCGGGTTAATCCTTCATCCATAAATGTGATCTCTATCCATGTATTCTATCCAATACGGAACGACAACGCTGCCATCCCTGACCTGGACAATAGATGACGAAAATTTACGCAAATTTCGATCAAACAGAGCTCGATCGAGAATACTCGCCTAGCAGCTGCGTTGATGACATCAATCTGTTTCTTAACGAGTATGTACGCCTGAGTCACGCAGCTAAAAAAAGCGCGTTGGCCATTGATCGCTGCGAAATCGATCTTCGATATGGCGTAAGCGACGAAGAAACACTTGATTTGTTCTTGCCGGACGAGTCGGCTTCTGCACCACTACACATCTTCATCCACGGCGGCTACTGGCAGGCACTCAGCAAAAATGAGTCATGCTTTGCAGCAAATACCTTCCAAGGCAACGGCCACTATTTCGCCGCACTGAACTACACGTTAGCACCCCAAAAATCGCTCAGCGGCATTGTAGAAGAAGTTTGCCACGCCATTGCCTGGCTCTACACGCAGGCTGCGAAATTTGGTTTTGATCGCGACAGAATTTATCTGTCAGGCAGTTCGGCCGGCGCGCACCTTGCGATGATGATGCTGCAAACGGATTGGTCCGAATACGATCTACCCAACGACGCTATAAAGGGAGTTTGTGCGATAAGTGGTATCTATGATCTACAGCCGATTCAGCTCACTTACGTCAACGATGTTGTACAAATGGATGCTCAAGAAGCATTGCGCAATAGTCCAGCCCTTCATCCAATACGTAACCCATGCCCAGTCATTTTATGTTACGGCGACAACGAAACAGCTGAATTCAAACGCCAGTCAGGCGAATTATTGGAAACACTGAGAATGCAAAATATTCCGGTCTCACTTCAAGAAATCAAAAATCGCAATCACTTCGATATCGTATTCGAGTTGCTGGACACCACAACCTGGCTCTCCATGCAGGTACAGGAACAAATGCAGGGTACCTAATTGATCCAGATAACTATTGGCGTAGAATGATCATTCAATTGATTCTGTTCGGTACCCACTCAAATGGCAGACGATAAAATTTCCCGTCGAGAATTCATCAATAAATCATCAGCTGCAGCCGGCACAGTCGCAGTCGGCGCAGTTGCTGGAAGCGCGCACGCGCACGACGCTGCCGATTACGCACAATCGGACTACAGCGTACGCACCAAAGCGCTGATCTCCGTCTTGTCTAAAAAGGGTCTGGTCAACCAGGCATCAATGGACGCGGTGGTCGATTTTTATGAAAATAAAGTAGGCCCACATATCGGGGCGCGCGTGGTCGCACGCAGTTGGGTTGATGCCGACTATCGTGAACGATTGCTGGCCGACGCACGGGCCGTCGCACGGGAAGACGATCTAACCGGCGTTCAAGGAACCGACTTAATCGCGGTGGAAAATTCATCGACGGTGCATAACCTTGTCGTTTGCACACTGTGCTCTTGTTATCCCTGGCCACTACTCGGCCTGCCGCCGGCTTGGTATAAGGACACCGCGTATAGAGCGCAGTCCGTGATTGATCCTCGTGGCGTACTGCAAAAATTTGGGCTCACGCTAGACGATGATGTTGAAGTACGAGTCTGGGACAGCACAGCGGAGGTTCGTTACTTGGTCATTCCAGAACGACCAGCGGGCACGGAAGGTCTCTCGATCGACGAACTTGCTGCACTCGTAACCCGCGATTCCATGATCGGTGCCGAGCGGCTTCAGTCGAACGCCTGAGGAGTTAGAAGAATGAATACAATTCATGATCTCGGCGGCATGGATGGATTTACGCTTCCGGAAAGAGACCAGGGCCCTGCACTCAAGGAAGACTGGGAACGTGCGCTTTGGGGCTTGGCTTGGTCGCAGGCCATTCCTGGATATTCAGGTGGGCTACGTGTCGACCTCGAACGCATCCCGCCCGATTTGTATCTAACGTTGCCTTACTACGCGAAATGGCTCTACGGCGAAGAACAAGCCTTGCTTCGCAGCGGGCTGGCCACTGCAGAGGAACTCGAGAATCCGGACGGCCCGCTGACAATGCCGAACTTTCCCAATTTCACGCCACCAGGGCCGGCTGAAACAATCCAAGGTCTGGCGTCAGACAATAGCGACGAGCGAAAAGCGACGGTAGCGCCACGATTCTCGCCGGGAGACGAAGTCTTAGTCAAAAACCAACATCCCAGCGGCCACACACGGGTGCCACGATATGCCCGCGGTCACCAGGGTGTGATTCAAGCGCACCATGGTGTTCACCGATATCTCGACGACGTGGTCGGCAATGAAGATCCAAATCAACAGCACCTTTACACGGTCACTTTCACAGGATCGGAGTTGTGGGGAGACCGCGGCAACCCAAATGATCGCATCAGCGCTGAACTGTGGGACTTCCACCTAGAACCGGCGAGCCAATCATGACAACCACCAACCCCGGCCAGGCGCTCGCGGATCTACCGCTTTTACCGCGCGACAACGACGGACCCGTATTTTCGGAGGCCTGGCAGGCGAATGCCTTCGCTATCGTCGTTGAGTTAATAGAATCGCACACGATTTCTCGAGACGAATGGGCATTGTCACTGAGCACAACATTAAAAGATGCCGAAGCTCGCGGTGAGGTCAATACCGGTGAACGATATTACGATCATTGGTTAACGGCCCTAGAGGCGCTGATCATTGATAAGAAATTAGCCGGCACCGAGGATCTCATCTCAGAAGGACAGTCCATTCGCGATCACGATCATCATAGACGGGAAGGACAGCTGCATCACGACCACGACCACTCCTGAGCAAGACGCTCAACTCAGCGTCAATGCTGTTTTAACAGACTTCCGCATGGCCCGGACGTCTACTGTGGGAGTCGCAAGTCACATCCTGAAAGTCTTGGCATCCGCATGGCTTCTGCTGCTGCCTGGCCAGATATTCGCGGCAGACGATAACTTGCCGCGCGGAAAATTTCGGTCATAACCGAACGAGTCTTTCAGAATGTCGTGATCAAATGCGCGCTGCGCATAAGTAGATTGCGGAAAAGTAAGAACCGCAACAATTATGATGAAACCACATCTGACAACACTAACCAACACAGCCGAACTCCTTATGGCTGGCGGGTCAGTCAGCCTCCGATATAACCAACGGCACCACCGACTTCAGGTACTGGTGGCCTTAGTTGCTTGTCCACCAGCTCGCCGCAACTACGACATCGGAAACGCGACTCAATGACTCGTCGGTGACCACGACCGCTTGAGATCAGCCCTGCCAGATCGGCCTCACCCCAACGGTCGCACCGCAAACAATAGAGCCCCAAAGTGTGCTGTTGTTCCTGCAAATCCGTAAAAGTTGCAAGCTTCAGCACCGAGCGGTCATCCGATTAATTTCATTCCAGCGCCAATCATGCTGCCGACCAACATGATCATCATGGGCACAAAACCGACCATGAAACCTATTGTTCTCGAAGCGGGGTCCGCCATATAAGTACTGCGGTACAATAGCCTGCCGACAATAAATACGATGCCTAAGCTAGCTGCGACATCCGCCTGCTCGGTGAAATACGCGAACATCCACATTGACGGAATTAGGATGACCAGTTGCTCGAGCGTATTCATGTGCACTCGGTAGGCGCGTTCAAACTCGGGTGGACCTGACATTGCGGGTGCCGGACATTTGTGCGCTTCCCGGGCCTTACCAACTTGCAACGAGAACCAAAAGAGCTGTAGCAAAACAAGCCCTGTAACAATTGCGACGTATTCCAGGTGTTCCACGGGTTCCACGGCATTCTCCTTATTTTTATTACCGTTTGATCTTGATCAGTCTCCGCAAAGTGCCTATTGATAGGTAAACTGCGGCCTGAGCGAGATTCTCAGTTTTTCTAGGAATGGGTGTTCGAAAATATAGTACCGCAAACTCCCCGCTGCGGGCAGAAGTCTTATCAGTTTAAAGGGCAATGTGACCTCTCAATCAACAGAAAACAGATCGAAGTCGGCGTTCGTTCGACTGGCATCGCGCACGCTCGGAATTGAACCGGGTGAGTTTGTTGCCGTCGCGTGGTCTTTCGCGTACTTCTTCTGCATTCTGTCGTCCTACTTCATGCTGCGCTCTGTACGCGAGGCAATGGCGATCGTTAGCGGTGTCACTAACATCCCGTGGCTCTTTACCGGCACATTCACATTGATGCTTCTGGTGACCCCCGTTTTCGGATGGCTCACTTCGAAATTTCCACGCCGCGTATTTCTGCCTTGGATCTACTATTTTTTCGTCGCCAATATTCTAATTTTCTTTGCCGTATTCACCTACGCCCAAAACAACGAGATTAGTCAGATCTGGATCAGTCGTGCCTTCTTCATCTGGCTCAGCGTGTTTAATTTATTCGTGGTGTCGGTTTTTTGGAGTTTCATGGCCGATATCTATACGCGCAAGCAGAGTCGCCGCCTTTTCGGCGTGATTTCTGCTGGCGGGAGTACTGGCGCATTGATCGGACCCATCGCCACCAGCTTGCTGGTCACAAGAATTGGGTTTCAAAACTTGTTGCCAATATCGGCAGCACTATTACTTCTCGCCGTCTATTGCGTTTTTCGATTGCGTCGCTGGGTTCGACTACGGGACACGGCAGCGGACACCGAAGAAACCACTGCAGCGCAACCGGCCATCATCGGCGGCAGTGCCTGGGCTGGCGCCAAGCAAGTTCTCACACAGCCGTATTTCGCGGCGATTGCACTTGCACTCGCTTGCGCCAACTTCCTGGGTGGCGCGACTTACATTTACATGGCCGAAATGGTGAGCATCACATTTGATGGCACTGATCGGCAAACACAAGTATTCGCGATCATGGACGCGATGATCAATGCCTTGTCTTTTATTGGACAGTTATTGCTCGTCAAACACTCAGTTCGCCGTATCGGCATCGGCCGCACACTCGCGTTGTTACCGCTAGTATCCGTCATTGGTTTTACCCTGCTCGCACTCAATCCTGCTTTTGTGATTATCGCTGGCCTGCAGGTATTGCGCCGCTCGATCGGGTTCGGGTTTACCAAACCAACCACCGACATGCTCTACTCTGTAGTGTCAAAAGAATCAAAATACAAAGCTAAGAACTTCATTGAAACAACTGTCTATCGCGCCTGGGACGTCCTCACAAGCTGGACGGTTCGCTCTATGAGTGGCATCGGTCTCAGCGGCATCGCACTTGTGTGTGTGCCGATTGCGCTGCTCTGGAGTGTTGTGGCTATTTGGATAGGACGTGAATACAAACGACGAGATCAGGAAACTTCAAGCAATGCATAACACCGGACTCCTACGACGCCTTGGCGCGATGATTTACGATGGCCTACTCTTAGTAGCCCTCATGTTTTTAGCGACGTTACCTTTCATCGCATTGCGAGGCGGCGAGCCTGTAGAGCCGGGCGAACTTATTTACCAAATTGTGCTCCTTGTTGTCAGCTACTTGTTCTTCGTCGGATTCTGGAGCCGCTCCGGACGCACGCTTGGCATGCAAGCCTGGCGCATTCAAGTTGAGGCGATGAGCGGCGATAGTCCTTCAATTACCGCGCTAAACGTACGCTTCTTTACAGCAATTGTGTCACTGCTTGTATTCGGCATGGGTTTTTGGTGGCAATTGTTTGACCGTGAAGGACTCACGTGGCACGACCGTTTGTCGCGAACCCGATTACGCTATTACCCGAAACCAGAGGAGTAGGCGCGCCTCCCTATTTCACTCGCGTTAGCGCGAAACCGGTCACGCCAATCAAGGCGAATGAAGGCAACCAGGTGACGAATACAGGATTGAGCCTGAACACTTGACCCGAGTTGGCCGCCATTTCACTGGCGAAGAAATACGCGAGGCCGATCAACACGCCGATCATCAATCGCCCGCCTGAGCCGGCCGAACGCAATGAGCCAAATACGAACGCTAATGCCAGAACTGGCATTATTATGACCGTGACCGTTCGTGCGATTCTCGACCACAACTCCGTTTCATAACGCTGCGCGTCCAGATCATTCTTCTTTAAATAGCCGATGTAACTCATCAAGCCCCGTCCAGACAGGCTCACTGGCTTAACCAGCGTTACGCCTAGCAAATCGGCGTCGAGGTCGAACGATTCAACTGCGAGCGATGATTCGACGACCTGAACAGAGTCATCCTGAAATCTGGTTTCTTTAAGATTTTCGAGTATCCATTTATCAGAATCATAGATTCCGGAGTTTTCTGCGCGGGCGATCGAACGCAAGGTGTCGTCTTCGTTAAAGCGGAACAAGTACAAAGCACCAAATTCAAATTCAGGATTTATTCGCTCGAGATGCAAAATAACGGGCCCATCCTTCACCCACGCAGCGCTGCCAATATCGCGATCTTCCAGCTCATAGCGGGCCTCATCGCGCATCGTTCGAGCGTAGTAATCGAGCGGCGGACCGATAAATTCACCGATCAAACCTGTAAAAATCATAATGACGAAACCGGACAGTGAAACCATTGCCGCCAGTTTCGCGACCGACAGCCCAGCGGTACGCATCACAACTAATTCACTGTTGTTGGCCAATGCACCCAAACCGAGCAACGAACCAATGAGCGCTGCAATCGGTAACATCTCAAACGATAGCTGTGGCAAGCGGAGGACGGCGAATAACAGCGCCTCCGGAATCTGGTAGTTGCCCTGCGTGGAATCTAATTGGCCGATAAATTCAAATAGGCCAGCCAAGGCCAACAGAACGAGAACGACCAATAGAGTGCTGGCGAGAATGGCTCGCATGAGATAGGTAGACAGCAGCGTCACTTACGCGGACTCCGCGGGAAAATGCGCCGCCAAAGACCGTTGTGCAACGCCAATAGCCAGAACGCTGCGAACAGCATGATACCGTGAACCCACCACAGGCCTACCCAGGCCGGAACCACACCTTGTTCCAGCCAAGCTTTGCCAGCGCTCAATAAGTTGAAATAGATAATGAACACCAACAAGCCTATTGCGAGGCGTCCGTACCGCCCTTGTCGCGGTTGGCTACGACTAAGCGGAACCGCCAAAATCGCCAATACCACTGTCGCCAGCGGTATTCCAACTCGCCAGTGGAGTTCAGCGCGCGCATTAGCAGAATTCGCCTTTAGAAGATCCGCGGTCAACATCGCTCGCGGTTCAAGATCCGGTTCCTCAATGCTTGGCAGCTGATAAGGGATACCGTGCTCGGCAAATTCCATGACACGAAACTGGGTAGTCCCGGGAACCCCTTCGTAGCGTCGACCGTCGTGCAGCACAAAAAATCGTTTATTCGGATCGTCCGAATCGATTTGCTCACCACGTTCCGCGATCACCACCTCAACGCCGTTGTCAGTCTGGCGCTGTAAGAAGACTTTCTCGATTTCGCCAGCTGCGGAGACGTTTTCTGCGTAGACAACCGCGCCCTGAGAACTGTCGCTCGTAAATCTACCCGGCTCAATGCTCGACAAATCGGCCTGACGACGGGCTTCAACACCGACTCGCTCGATCTCAGTGAGCGCCATCGGTCCAATCTCCATCGACAGCCAACCAACAGCCAGCGCCAGAGGCAGTAGCAAAAATGACAAGGGACGATATATATCCACCGGACCAACACGGCACGCCATCATCGCCGGCATTTCGCTGTCCCGATAAAGTCGTCCCAGCCCCAACATGATGGCGAGAAACAAACCAATAGGCACGAGAATGGTCAGGTATTGCACGGCGGTCAGGCCAATGATCTGGAAAATGGCATCTTTGGGCAATTTGCCCTTCGCGACATCGCCCAAAACACGGGCAAACTGATTGGTCAGCAGAATAGCCAACAACACCATTGTGACCGCCAACCAGGATTGGGCGATTTCACGAAATATGTATCGATCGAGTATGCGAAACATTGCTATATCAGTGATTTCCCTGACTTTTGGACCGCGGGAATCACCCCATGTTCAGTCGGATCGGGTAGACTACCGTTTTTGAATTGTCCGGGACAGTCCTTGTGTCTCAGGAAGCTAAGGTGTCTAGAGATTGCAGGTCGTAGGCGTTAGTTACGGTCCTCGAAAACTCTGGCGACAAATAACAAGAAAAGCTTGCGCCTCGCATCGTATTCTCCCAATTGACATTGAACAATGTCGACGAGGGAGCGATTGGGCGTCGCGTGCCGGGAGATTTCGAAACCATGGAATTGATAACGACCACTAGTGCCGCGTCTCGTCGGTCAACCGCTTGTGTAATCGTCGGTGTTTACGCGGACGGCACGCTGAGTGCCGGCGCAGAGAATATCGATGGAGCAGCACAAGGCGCAATAAGCCGTCTCTACAAACAAGGTGACGTCAGTGGACGGCCGGGCAGCAGCCTTCTGCTGACAGAGGTCACCGGTATTCGGGCCAAACGCGTACTGGTTGTCGGTTTGGGTAAAGCGAGTGCTTTTGGTGTGACCTCTTTTCGCCGTGCGGTTTCAACTGCTGCGAATGCAGTTAAAGGCAGCAAAATTTCGGACGTCGCAAACTATCTTACATTGGAGCCTGTCACCAACAGCGATGCCTATTACATGGCCAGATACAGCGTAGAAGCAATCGGCTCTGTCCTGTATCGATTCGAGGCAACGAAGAGTGGCCGAAAAGCATCACCCCATGCATTGCGAAAAGTTTGCATCGCCGCTAACTCCAGGGGAGATGCAAAAAAAGCGCTGCTTGGAGCGGAGCATGGCCAAGCAATTGCCGCAGGCGTCTCGCTCGCGAAAGACTTGGGGAATTTGCCGCCAAACATTTGTACGCCCGCGTATCTTGCGCGTACCGCGCAAAAAATTGATCGACAAAACAAGGGCGTGAAAACCAAAGTACTTGGCGAGGCAGAAATTAAAAAACTAGGAATGCATTCCTTCCTCTCCGTAACCAGCGGAACCACCTTGCCCGCTAAATTAATCGTGATGCAATACAAGGGTGCCGGTCGCGACAATCCCATCGTATTGGTTGGCAAAGGAATTACTTTTGACGCAGGTGGCATTTCGCTCAAACCCGGCGCCGGCATGGATGAAATGAAATACGACATGTGTGGTGCTGCATCGGTCATTGCCACGATGTCGGTTGTCGCTAGTTTGAAGCTGCCGATCAATCTGACCGTTGTTGTACCGGCCTGCGAAAACATGCCCAGCGGCACCGCGACACGACCTGGCGACATTATTACGAGCATGTCGGGCAAAACGATCGAAGTTCTCAATACGGATGCTGAAGGCCGATTAGTTCTCTGCGATGCACTAACGTATTCGCGGCGATTCAAACCTGAAGTAATCATTGACGTTGCGACCTTAACGGGCGCCTGCGTCATCGCATTGGGCCATCACCGGACTGCGGTGATGAGCACAAATGACGAATTGACCGGAGAGATTACCGCTGCGGGCATCGCAGCAGACGATCGCGTCTGGCCACTACCGGTCGGAGACGAGTACGAGACGCAACTTAAAAGTAATTTCGCGGATCTCGCCAATATTGGCGGCCGCGAAGGTGGTGCTGTCACAGCGGCAACATTCCTCAGCAAGTTCACCACCGGCCTCAATTGGGCACATTTGGATATTGCAGGCACCGCCTGGAAGTCTGGCGGCGCGAAAGGGGGCACCGGACGTCCCGTGCCGATGTTAACCGAACTCATTCTGCGTCGCAGCCGTGCGATTCAATAGTCCGGGCTAGACCAATGTCCAAGATCGACTTCTACGTATTGCGAGATCGTGGCGAGCTTGCGCGTCAGCAGTTCGCCTGCAAGCTCGCTGAGAAAGCCTACCGACTCGAAAATAGCGTGCATATTCAAGTTGCTGATCAGGCGAGCGAAAAAACACTTGATGAACTCTTGTGGACTTTTCGGGACGGCAGTTTTGTTCCTCATGAGGTGCTCGCAAGCAGCGGCGCTACCGCACACGTCCCGGTGACGATCGGTTACGACAAGTTGCCCGAGAAAGAACCAGACCTGCTGATCAACTTAGGCATTACCATCCCTGACAATGCCGCTGCTTTTCCGCGGGTTGCGGAAGTTGTAACCTCCGATGATGACAGCCTGGCTCAATCGCGGCAGCGATTCGTACAGTATCGAGACAAGGGACATTCGCTCGATACCCACAAATTATAAATTGCCGAAAGTATTACGGTTAAGTCAGAATTTCATTTACGAACGAAGCAAGAAACGCTATGGAAAAATCCTACCGCCCTAAAGATATAGAGCAACGCCACTACCAACGTTGGGAAGAAAACGGATGGTTTGCGCCGAGTGGCGCCGGTAATCCGTATTGCATTGTGATTCCGCCACCGAACGTCACGGGCACTTTGCACATGGGTCATGCGTTTCAGGACACAATAATGGATGCACTTACACGTTATCACCGCATGAGCGGTGATAACACGTTGTGGCAACCGGGTATGGATCACGCAGGAATCGCGACGCAAATGGTGGTGGAACGCCAGCTTGAAGCTGCCGGCACGTCGCGCAAGGAACTCGGGCGGGACCGATTCAATGAGCGGGTATGGCAGTGGAAAGGTGAATCCGGCGGGCAAATTGCCAATCAACTCCGTCGTATGGGCTCATCCCTAGATTGGGAACGTGACCGCTTCACAATGGACGAGGGATTGTCCGAGGCCGTTATGAAAGCCTTCGTCACGCTTTACAATGAGAAACTAATTTATCGCGGCAAACGCCTGGTTAACTGGGACCCTAAATTTCACACGGCGATATCTGATCTTGAGGTACTACAAAGCGAAGAGGCCGGGAGCCTGTGGCATTTTCGATATCCACTCAAATCTGGCGATGGCTATTTAGTCGTAGCAACCACGCGACCGGAGACGATGCTAGGCGACAGCGCTGTCGCAGTGCACCCGGAGGATGAACGTTACAAACACCTCATCGGCCAGGACATCGTTCTACCGATTGTTGGGCGCCTAATCCCGATCATCGCCGACGACTATGTTGACCCTGAATTTGGCACCGGTTGCGTAAAAATAACGCCCGCGCACGACTTCAACGATTACGAAATTGGCAAACGTCACCAACTGCCCGAGCACAACATCTTCGATGACAACGCGGCAATCAACGAGTCGGCACCGGAAAAATACCGTGGCCTCGATCGATTTATCGCACGCGACCAAATCGTCGCGGACCTGGACGAGTTGGGCTGTCTCGATCGAGTCGAAGACTACGCCCAAACACTACCGCGCGGTGATCGCAGCGGTGCCGTTATCGAGCCTTACTTAACGGACCAATGGTATGTCGATATCAAACCGTTGGCGGAACCCGCCATCAAGGCGGTTGAAAATGGTGACATCAAGTTCGTCCCTGAAAATTGGTCGAAAACGTATTTTGACTGGATGTATAACATTCAGGACTGGTGCATCAGTCGCCAACTTTGGTGGGGCCACCGCATACCCGCCTGGTATGACAATGAAGGGAATGTTTACGTTGGCATTTCCGAAGAAGATGCGCGAGAAAAAAATAACCTGGGTTCGGAAATCGCACTCCGGCAAGACGAAGATGTTCTCGATACGTGGTTCTCATCGGCCTTGTGGCCATTTTCTACTCAGGGCTGGCCCGCAAAGACAGAGGCTCTAAACGCGTTTTACCCCGGCCATGTTCTGGTCACAGGATTCGATATTATTTTTTTCTGGGTCGCCCGCATGATCATGATGGGTTTGAAGTTCATGGGCGATGTGCCGTTCAAAGAAGTCTACATTCACGGTCTGATTCGTGATCAGGACGGCCAAAAAATGTCCAAGACAAAGGGCAACGTTTTGGATCCTCTCGATCTCATTGACGGCGTTGAACTCGATACACTTTTGCAAAAGCGCACTACCGGTCTCATGCAGCAACACATGAAACCACAGATTGAAGCAGCTACTCGAAAACAGTTCCCGGACGGCATCAATGAATACGGCGCAGACGCATTGCGATTCACGTTTGCCTCATTAGCAACAACGGGTCGCGATATTCGTTTCGATCTCGGCCGCATCGAAGGTTACAAAAATTTCTGCAATAAACTTTGGAATGCATCCAAATACGTTCTAATGAATTCCGAATCACTGGACGATGGCGAAACGACGTTCAGCACTTCAGATAAGTGGATTCGATCGCGCATGCAAATTACCGCGACCACAATGCAGGAATGCTTTGATAGTTACCGACTGGACTTGGCAGCATCTGCGATTCATGAATTCACATGGCATGAGTTTTGTGACTGGTATCTCGAGCTATCAAAGCCTGTGTTGCAATCCAATCAATACAGCGCTGCCGAAAAACGTGGCACTCGAAAGACACTTGTCGATATTCTAGAGAATATCCTGCGCATGCTGCATCCATTGATGCCTTACGTGACTGAAGAAATATGGCTCGAGGTTGCGCCAAGAGCTGGCATCCAGGGTGAGACCATAATGCTTCGCCCGTTTCCAATCGCAAACAAGGAGTATGAAGACCTTGCGGCCGAGAAAGAAATGGATTGGGTCAAGCAATTTATTTTGGGCGTTCGCCAGATTCGCGGCGAAATGGACATATCACCGGGTAAATTTGTGCCGGTAATTTTGGAAGAGTACGAAGATCAGGACCTTCAATTCGCAGAAAAAAATAAGCACCTGCTGGAGCGTGTTGGACGAGTCGAGTCAGTACGTCCACTCGCGAGTGACGAAGACGCGCCGCAATCTTTGACTGCGCTACTGGGTAAAATGCGCATGCTAGTGCCAATGGCGGGCCTAATTGATAAGCCCGCTGAACGACAACGACTAGGCAAGCTACGCGACAAAGCAACTGCCGACTTAAAAACCAGCGAGAGCAAACTCAGCAACGAAAAATTTGTGCACAACGCACCGGAGGCTGTGGTCATACAGGAGAGAGAACGCGTTACCAATTTCAAGCAGCAACTTGAGCAGCTTGGTGAGCAGCTTGGACGCCTGGAATCTGACGACTAGCCTGTTTTTGCGGATTGGGTCACATTCTCAAGCGGCGCAGGGTGCATTGGCGCTGCGATTTGGCGACTATAGGTAACGAACCATACGTCTTTAATTGGAGTGACAAATGCCACAGGGCAATACGCTTGAGAAGCTGCCAATAGGCGACGACAAGCAGAGGGCAGCCTTAATCGCCGCGCACCAGTCGTTGGGCAACATCATTCTCGGCAAAGACCCCGAAATTTCTCTGGCATTGGCTTGCCTGCTCGCTCGTGGGCACTTGCTTATCGAGGACTTGCCAGGCCTTGGCAAGACCATCCTGGCACAATCCTTAGCACGTGTTCTGGGCTTGAGTTTCCAACGCATTCAATTTACTTCGGACCTACTACCGGCCGACATTATCGGCGTCTCCATTTTTCGCCAGGAGACCGGACAATTTGAATTTCAACGCGGCCCCGTATTCGCAGAACTCGTTCTCGCAGATGAAGTAAACCGCGCAACGCCTAAGGCGCAAAGCGCACTTCTCGAGGCTATGGAAGAACGTCAGGTTTCGGTTGACGGGACGACGCATGCGTTACCTTCGCCCTACTTCGTCGTCGCCACCCAGAATCCATCGGATCAGATCGGCACGTTTCCGCTTCCTGAGTCACAACTTGATCGCTTTCTAATGCGTGTCGAACTCGGCTATCCGAATGAAGCAAGCGAACGCGAACTTCTGGTGG
>Ga0209403_10001377_pt1 | contig 31728 bp, 19 predicted proteins | sample ArcticOcean_MG_C_8_FD_187440 | JGI IMG/M metagenome (GOLD analysis project Ga0209403, IMG submission 187440) | Marine microbial communities from western Arctic Ocean - ArcticOcean_MG_CB11_86 (SPAdes) (version 2) | ecosystem: Environmental > Aquatic > Marine > Oceanic | place: Arctic Ocean...
AGGCGGACGAAAAACAATTTCGCCGCGACCTGGATTCGCTCTACGTCGTACCGTTGCGCATTCTGCCTCTGACTTCGCCCGCACTCCTACGCGCAAAGATGGTAAAGGATTCGCGGCTCGAATCCGCGATCGAGATATTTTCTAACAAGGCGACGGGCACCGGGCTGGTCTATCTCGACGAGCGAAACAGCAGCGACGGAGTGTACCAGGTGCAGTCGGAGGCTCGTTGCATCGAGGGCAACCTGGGCGGGGTCCGTGTCACTCGAGCGGTGATTTCGGACCTGGAACTCAGGTTGCAGACCGAATTGAAGACGGCGGGCGCGCTGACCAACATCGCCAGTCGGTACAAGGAATTCGGACTGAAGTCCAACGCCAACGACAAGTACAAGCAGGCGTTGGCGGTGTGCGAGCGAGTGGCTCGATCGGCGTCGAAGCTGGGTGGCCGGATACTCGAAGAGACCTATGTCCAGCTGTGGCAGATCTATTTCGAGATGGACCGTCTCGAGTTGGCTGCGGCGATGGCTCAGAGGCTACAGCGTGATTTTCCCAACAGCGGTTTTGTCGATGACGCCTTGTTGCAGTTGGCCGACGTGGCTCGCAAGCGAGGCAACCTGCGGCGGGCCATTGGCATTTACAACCGCCTGGCCAGCATGAAGACGAGCCAGTTGCGGGGCGAGGCCCAATTCGGGATCGCTCAGTGTTACGAGCAGATGGCAACAGATTCCAGCGGAACAGCAGCGGCTCAACTCACGGACCGAGCCTTCCAGGAGTACAAGAAGGTCTTTGACCAGCACCCCGACAGTGGACGTGTGGGCGAGGCTGTTTCGAGGATGGCCAATTACTACTACCAGCAGCGCGATTTCGCTCGAGCCATCGACACTTTCGAGACCGTGCTCAGCGACTATCCCGACGCCAAGTTTCTTGACGTGATTCTGTTCAACTACGGCCGGTGCCTGTACCGCATGAATCGTCGTCCTGAGGCCAGTCGAAAGTTCGACCAGTTGATCCAGGAGTTCCCCGAGAGCCCTCTGGCGAGCGACGCCAAGAAGATTTCCGATGCACTTTCACGACCCAAGCCGACGCCGACTCCAGACGCTTCGGGCTCGAGCGGCGCAGACGAGGGGGCTGGCCGATGATTACGCCGCAGATGCCGGACATGCCAGACGAACGACGAGATGACGAGGTGAGAACGATGACCGAGAGATTCCTGACACGGTGGCCCGGGCGGTTGGTGGGTGGTCTTGTCACACATCGGGCGGCGGTGGCTTCGGCGATGATCGGCCTGAGTGTGGTCGGTGGTCTGGTCGGTGTGCTGGTCGCTCAGGACGCCAAGCCGTCTGCTGCCGAGGCGGCCAAGTTGGCTGGCGAAATCGACGCGGTCAGTCAGCAGGCGACTCGTCTTGAGGGCGAATTGGGGAAGTTTAAGGACACGTCGAGTGAAGCGGCCGACGTGATGGCCAAGCTGGTCGATCTGTATCATCAGCACGGTCGTCTGTTTGGTCTGATTCGCGTGGGCGGCCGATTTGTCGCCTCTCATCCCACCGACTCGCGTCACCACGACGTCTTGCTGAAGCTCATCGACGGTTTGAATGCAGCCAGTCGTCACAGCGATTTCATAGCCGCCGGGCGTCAGTGGTTGGAGCGGTACCCGAAGGACCCGGCGGCTGGCGGCATCGAGATTCGTCTGGCCGCGGCCCTCGACCGGAACTCCGATCGTCGAGCCTCTGCGGTGGCTCACCTGGCCATCTACCGTCGCAGCCCGGGGTCGGCGGTGGGACGACGCCACGCGGTGACGGCTGTCAAGCAGTTTGCATCGGTCAACAACAAGGTGATCTACAGTCGTGCTGCGACCTTGGCCGGAGAATTGTCGGTCGTCTTTCCCAAGGGGATTTCGGCCGAAGAGTTGGGATTCCAGGCCGTGGCCCAGTGGCGACGCGGCAACGAGTGGGCCAAGAGCAACGTGGCGGCGACGAAGTTGCTGGGCCGAGGGTTGCCGGCCACTCCGGACCGCAAGAGGCAGCTCTACCTGATGATGGGCGAGAACTCGGGTCGCCTTGGCCAATGGGCCAATGCCACCGACAGTTACGGCAAGGCCCGATCGATCCGGGACAGCCAGGACGTGCACTACCTGGTGATCACCGCCTTGGCCAACAACCAGGCCGCCAAGCCCGCCCAGATGGCAGCCGTCGTCAACGACTATCTCCGCAAATACCCGCAACGTCCCGACCGGTTCGAGCGACTGGGGTTGTTGGCCGTCAAGCACGAGCAGGCCAAGGACCTGCCGAACGCCAACCGCATTTATGCCCAACTGCTGCCCGTCTCGTCCCGTTCGCACTCAGCCGCCTCGGCCTATCTCAGGACACGTGGCAATGAGCCGGCCGATCACCTGGCCAGCGAAAAGGTGTTGTTGGATGCGATCAACCGCAATCCCAGCCTGGCCGACAAGGCGTACCTCAGGTACGTCCTGGCCTTCGAACTCCACCGCGACCGGATGAAGCAGGTCGGCAAGACGCGGGCGACGCTGCGACAACTGGTCTCGAACTCGCCGAGCAACGACAGCTACGCGACCAGCGCCGCCAGCTGGTTGTTCTCGAACGCGAGTTCCGATGCCGAGTTCAACGCCGAGGTGACTCGATATCTGGCCTCGCGCAAGCGAGTTCCGGAGATGACAGGTTTCCGAGGCGTTCTGGCCGGTTGGATCAATTCGGCTCGTAGCAACAAGGACACCAAGAACCGAGCGGCCTCGGCCAAGTCGTTGCTGGCGAAGGCCGACGCGGATGTGTTGCTGTCGAGTTGGGTGGCTGGCGAGGCATCTAGCAAAAAGGGCGACACGGCCCGCCAGTCGTTGATCGCCGGGCCACTTTTCGGGAAGCTGGGGATTGCATCGGTCCGCAACCTGTTGTCGCGCAACGCCTACTATCTCCGTCACCAGTCCCCCACCAACCAGCGATCGCGTTCGACCGCCGCATACGGGATGTTGGCCAAGCGGTTTCCCAAGGAGTACGCGTTGGCGGTGTCGTGGTTGGCGGCTGCGACGGACTACGGTCCGGCCGAGGCGGCCGGAGAAGCGGCGCGGCACCTGATGACTCTGTCGGCCACGACAAGCGACAGCGATACCTTTCGCCGCTTGATGATCGCTTCGGACATGAACAAGTCACCCGAGTTGTCTCGAGCGGCGCACACCTGGATTGTCGGAGTCGAGAAGGCTCACGGAGCGGCCTACACGTACGCCTACCAGATCGGCGATGTGCTGAAGAAGTACAAGCTCGACGATTTGGCCGTTGCCTACTGGCGGTCTCATATCAGCATCCAGCGCGACCATTACGATTCGCTTTATTGTGCCGGCCGCGTCCTGGCGACTCTCGAGGAGTCTCAGAAGCCGGCATTCCTGAAGGAACTGATCACTCACGAATCCGACTACCGCGGCTCATACTCGGCCCAACTGGCCAACTGGTACTTCCGCCAGGAGACGCCGAACGTGGCCGAGTGGGAGAAGGTGGTCCGGGCCAGCCGAGTGCGTCAGGACGGCCGAGCGTTCAGGAACTGGGGTTTTGACGAGAGCCTGGCCCAGGGGTGGGTCGACACGGTTCGAGCGAACAAGGAAGCGACCGATGTGTTGAAGCGGCAGGTGTACAGTGTGGTCCGGGATCTGAGGCTGCATCGTCCCAGTGCTGCTGCCAGCCTGGCGTTGCTGGAGTTGCCTATCGCCAAGCCGTTGTCACCGACGGCCCGGCTGTTGGCCTATCAATCGGTCACCACGACTGTCGGTACGAGCACGACCGACTGGGATCGGCTGATGCCCTACGTGCAGAGTGCGTTGACCCGCAAGGACTACATGGCGGCGGCGTCGATGGCCAGCGGAATGCTAGCCAATATCACCTCCGTCGACGAAGGCCGTCGCAAGAGTGGTCGCAGCGTGGTTGCCCAGAGTTATTCACGTGTCGGGGCCGTCGGGCTGACCATCGACGAGGACAGCCCGCTGGCTCCGTTGTTGCAGGCTGCGTTGTCGTTGCGATTGGGCGATCAGGAAATGGCGTTTGAGACCTACAACGCGAATCGCGAGTTGTTTGATCGGCATCGTGAGGAGGTGCCGGCCGATCTGGTTCTGTTTGTTTGTGGCAGGCACATTGCCGCCGGCGGCGACGAGAACCACGACCGGGTCGAGGACATTCTCAGGAGCTGGGTCGTCAAGCACAGCGAGAGCAAGCAGTTCGACGACCAGACCAAGGCCAAGGTTCAACTGTTGTTGGCGTCGAACTTAGCCAAGGCCCAGAGGTACGACCTGGCCCGCAACGAGTACACGACGGTCAAGAACCGGTATGCCGAGACGACTCAGGCGATCGAGGCCGAGTTCGGGATCGGCGAGACGTTTTTGGCTCAGAAGGTCTACGACCAGGCCGAGTTGGTTTTCGAGAAACTCGCCAACAGTCGCGAACTCGACGTGGTGATCCGAGCCGAGTTCCTTCGCGGTGTGCTCTCGCACCGTCGCGGCGATCGCGACGAGGCTCGGGTGATCTTCCGAGGCGTCCTGGATCGAGTCCCGTCGATCGAACTTGCCAACCAGGCCCTCTACGGCCTTTCGGAAGTCTACCGTGACGAGGAACGCTACATCGATCAGTTGAACCTGTTGCGGACCGTCGGCCGGTTGGGTCGCAACAGCAAGCGGACTCACACGCCCGGCCTGCCGCTTTCGATCGTGGTCCAGGACAGCGACCTGGGGATCAGCCGGGGTCACAACCGGATCCCAGTGATCGTGACCACCGAGCCGGGTGGCGATGTCGAGGAAGTGTTCCTGATCAGTGGAGGTGCAGGCAAGGGTCTGTTCCGTGTCGACCTGCCGACGGAGTTGGGTCCGGTCGTGAAGGGGGACCGCAAGCTGCAGGTGACCGGCAAGGACAAGATTCGTTGCGACTACCCGGATGCCTTCAAGCAGGAATTCAAGAAGGTTCCGCTCTCGGACGTCGACATCATCATCGCCTCGGACGGAGAATTCTTGATTTCGAGCAGCCTGGTTGTGGATTCCCAGGAAGAGACATTCAGCGAGCGTCTGAAGCGCGAGGCTCGTGAGCGTGAGGAGGCCGACCAGCGAGTCTCTCAGCAGCGACCGGCCAGCCAGATCAAGCCGGGCAATCCGATTTATCTGAGAGTCAAGGACAAGGACCGCGACTTCGGCGACGAATTCGACCGGGTGGTGATCAAGTTGACTGCCGAGAGTGGAGACCAGGTCCAGGCGACTCTCAAGGAAACTTCGCCTCACTCGGGCGTGTTTGAAGGCACGGCCGACACCGGGGAATTGCCCGCGGGGGCCCAGGCCAGCGACACGGCGATCGAGCACAGTCCGCTGATGGCCATCGACCGCGATCCCATGACGTACTGGCAAAGCGAACCCGACGGAGCGACTCCGAAGCAGCTGACCGTCGATATGAAGGACCTGAAGCTTGTTTCCCGAGTACGATTCACGTCACCGGACCCCGAGACTCAGGTCCCGGTTCGGGGAGTGCTCTACGGCAGCAACGACGGTCGATTCTGGTTCCGCCTGGCGGGGAACCCGCCGCAGGCGACCGCTGCGGTGGTCTATCCTCCGCCGGTGCCGGTCGATGCCGCCACAAAGACGGCGGTAGCCAAGGCGAAGGCCGCACCTGCCAAGCCTGCCGCGTCTGCGATCCATCCCGACCGCATGCAGTTGCGACTCTACGACGGGAACTACACCGGGTATTCGAACTGGGGCCAAGTTGTCAGCCTGGGCCGCAACAGCAAGTCGTTCGAGACGTCCGTGGTGAACCAGTTGCAGTGGTCGCGTCCCGAGGACGCCGAAGACGACAAGGCGCAGGCTCGGCCGTTCGCGGCGATCTGGTCGGGACTGTTCGTGCAGGAGCGCGAGGGAGCTGCCCGGATCGCGGTTCGAGGCGTGCGGAGTGCCGTGGCCATCGACGGTCGGTTGGAAATGCCTGTCGGGACCGGAAACCGTTCGGTCGACGTCTGGCTGGAACAGGGCACTCACCAGTTGACCATCTTCGCTGCCACCACTGCCGGAGCCAGCGGTGTCGAGGCGACGATCGCTCGAGCCGATCACAACAGTGCGGGAGTGGCCATGCTGGGGTTCCGCAAGTCCGACTTCGATCTCGACCAGTCGTTCGCTCAGCCTGCCCTGGCACGCGATCCGGTACAGGCTGATTTCAGCGACGGTGAGTGGACCATGCAGTTCGAACCACGGGAACTGCGTTATGTTCGCTTTGATGTTCTCGAGTACCGGGGCGAGGCGGTGGCGATCAGCAATGTCGAGGTTTCCGGAGAGGATGAGGATCAGAAGTACATCCCGACCCAGGCCGACGTGCTGGCCCTTTCGAACAACTCGATTCTCGAAATCGCCGGGGGCGATGTCGTGACGGCGACTTACACCGACGAATTGACCGAACGCGACAATGCGACCAGCCGGTTGCTGACCGGGACATTGACGGCCACCTACTACAACGGAACGGTGACTCCGATCGACTACGACCTGGTTCGAGCCGCCAACGGGGGTGTGAACGAGACTCGCAAGCGAGTGATGCGAGTCGATCCGGGCGACAAGGTGGTGATCGAGATTGTCGATTACGACCGCGATGCCACCGGAAAGCAGGACACGATCACGTTCGACGTGATCCAGAACGACGGCGATTCGGTCGAGTTCACCGCGACGGAGACAGGACCCTATTCGGGGATCTTCACGAAGGAGATTTTCACTGGCGCGAAGCCTGGAGCGAAGATCGACTTTGTGATCAAGCCAGGCGATCGGCTGTATGTCCGCTACATCGATTCTCAGAACACCTTCCCCGGCCACGCGGTGCCTCGCGAGACTGTTGTGTTGGCTAACCAGCCCAGCGAAGCGCAAGTGACGATCATCGAAAGTCGCCTGGTACCCGCAGCGGCGGGCAGCGACGCGGCCGCTCGACCGGTTTACTCGTATCGGCCCGAAGGCGAGGATGTCAGCCGGGTGGCGTTCGAGACTCCATTGACGGTCGAGGTGATCGATCCCGACCAGGCCAAGGACAGCCGCAGCAGCCTGGTGGTCCAGTTGAAGACGACTGATGGAGCGACCGTGGATGTCCGCTGCGTGATCTCAGCCGCCTACGGCAAATTGCCTCCAGGTGCCCCCGGTGCCGACGTGGCACTCGAAGAGGGCCGGTTCGTGGGACAGGTGATCCTGCAACTGGGCAGTTCGACCAGCCCCGCGGTTGTGCCGGTCACCGCAGAAATGCCGCGGACTCTGGTCGGTGGACCGGTGATTGCCGAGGAGGATGGAGACGCGGAGACGCGGGCGCTGGATCGCAGCCTGGTCACCCGGGTGCTCAATCTCACCGGCCAGGACCGCATCACCGCCAACTACAACGACCTGGCACGCCCGGACGGAGTCGCCAAGCTGCTGGATTCCAACGGCCGGTTGATCTCCAACGGAGTCCTCGCCGTCACCGACCGCGACTACAAGGATCCGATCACGCAGTTGCATGTCGGAGAACGGCTGTTCCTGAAGGTCGAGGATGCCGACCAAGACACGTCGGATCAACGCGACTCGATCACCGTCGAAATCACCGGTGAGTTTGGGGAGCGGGAATCGGTGGTGCTCGAAGAGACCCTGGTGCACAGTGGAATCTTCACTGGATCGCTGGCACTGAAATCGAACGACAAGCCCGTCGTCGGGAACTTGGATCCGGAACGTCCCGTGGTCGAGTGCTACTTCGGCGACACGCTGCACATGAAGTACACCGATCCGGTTGCCGGGTCCCAGGACGGGACGCTGGTCTCGTCGGTCGATGTTCCGGTGGTGATCGGCACCGATGGTCTGGTCGCTGCCTTCAGCAAGACGTTCAACGACGAGAACTTGGCCGTGGAAACCAAGTTCCACATTGCCGAGAGTTACTTCGAACTGTTCAAGAGTCACAAGCAGTTGGGGCGGGACGAGCAGAAGGTGGCCGACCTGCAGAATGGTCGACGAGTGCTCAGAGAGGTGATGGAGGACTACCCGGACCCGAAGTACGTGCCACGGATCAGCTACCTGCTCGGACAGTTCTCACAGGAACTCGAACAGTGGGCCGAGGCGATCGAGTCGTACGAGTTGATTGTCAGGCAGCACGCCGAGCATTCGCTGGCTCCGGATGCCCAGTACAAGCTGGCCCAGTGTTACGAACTGTCGGGCGACTTTGACCAGGCGTTGGAGGGTTACGTCACGCTGGCGGCGACCTATCCCAAGAACCCGTTGATCGCCAACGTGATGATCCGCATCTGTGATCACTTCTACAAGAAGGAAACCTACGACATCGCCGCTCAGGTCGGCGAGAAGTTCCTTGACAAGTTTTCCGAGCACGAACATTCGGCTCGGATCGCCTTCCGTGTGGGCCAGTGTCATTACAAGGCCGAACAATTTGCAGTCGCAGGCAAGGCGTTTGACCGCTTTTCCAAGCGGTTCCCCGATGATGAACTCTGTGCCGATTCGCTGTTCTGGTCGGGCGAGAGTTACCGGATGGGTCGCGACAACCGTACAGCGTTCCGCCGCTACAACAACTGTCGTTGGGACTTCCCGGCGAGCGACGCAGCCAAGTATGCTCGCGGTCGATTGGCATTACCCGAGATGTTGCAGCAGTTTGAGGCCGAGGCGGCGGCGCTCGAGAACGACCAGTAGATTGCCCGATACGTGCCTGCGATTGTCGGTATCACACCTTCACCCTGCTCGGAAAAAACCAACCGATGAGAAGTGTTCTTGCTGTCTGCCTGGTGTGGCTGTCGATCCTGTCAACCGGCGTTCCCGTTGTGGCTCAGGACGCGAAACCTAAGAAAGCGTCTGCCGAGGCCGGTGGCCAGGCGGCTGCTGGCGACAAGACGGCTGCTGGCGACAAGACGGCGGCTGCGTCGAAGACGTCCGAGCCGGTTGTTGGGGAGACGGCACGTCCGGGGACCGAGGCGTCGCCCGAGGACGCATCGGGTGGTTGGTTTTCGGAGATGGTTCATTCTGGAGCGACCGGCCTGTTGATCGACGGTGGCTGGTTCATGCTGCCGATCCTGTTGATGGGGATCGTGGCGGCGGGAGTGATCATCGAGCGGTATCGCAGTCTGAAGATGCTTCGATCCGACACTGGAGAATTGCGGCAAACGGTGCTCGATCTGCTTCGTGAGAATCGTGTCGAGGAGGCATTGAACTACTGCAATCTTCAGTACGGCCCGGTCCCCGCGGTGCTGTCGGCGGGGATCCGCAAGTACCTGATGCTCCAGCAGCTCGGTCACGATCCGGCTCGGATCGAGGAGCAGGTGGTCAAGGCGATGGACGACTACGGGGTCCACGTTGTCGCGGCACTGGAACGGCATCTCCCGGTGCTCGGAACCGTCTCGAGTGCTGCTCCGATGCTCGGATTCCTCGGCACCGTGGCCGGAATGATCACGTCGTTCAACGACATTGTCGAGCAGATGGGTGAAACGAACATTGTCGAGAGTGCGTCTCAGGGAATCAGCCAGGCGTTGCTGACCACGTGCCTGGGCCTGATGGTCGGCATTCCGGCGTTCATGGCGTTCAACTACTTCACCAGCGTGATCAACTCGTACGTCCTGGATGTCGAGGAATCGGCGACCGAGTTGATCGAGACGGTCACTCAGGAAATGGCACTCGGCCAGCAGGCCTAGGTCGAGTGTGAGGCTGACATGAAGATCCGACGTCGCAGTTCCAACCTGTTGATCGAACCGCCTTCGAGCGCGACGGGGGACATTGCCTTCAACCTGATCATTTTTTTCCTGGTCTGTGCCAGCGTTCAACCTGATAGTGGCCGGCACCAGACATTGCCCCGCAGCGAAGAGACCGAGGAGAAGCAGGAGAAGGACAAGAACATCGAGGTGGTGGTCAAGCGGCAGGTGACTCTGGTCAACGGCGACGTGGTACCGGCGACTCAGTTTGCAGCACGGCTGACGGCATTGTTAGCGGGCAAACCGCGGCCCGAAGACAAGGTGGTTGTGGTCAAGAGCGACGACGATGTGCCCTACCACTTCTGGATGACCGTGACATCGCAGATCGAGGATGCCGGTGGGATTATCACGCTGCAGATCGAGGAAGAGCGCGAGATTCAGGTTCCGTAACGGGGATGAGGGGGACCTGTTGGAAGTGAGTGATTCATGAAGATCAAACGCCGAGCGATCCGAGCCGATGTGCCGAGCATGGCGATGGGCGATATCGCCTTCAACCTGCTGATCTTTTTTGTGATCCTGGCTCAGGCTCAGGACGACAGTCACCTGCAGTGGACGCCGGCCGAAGCCCGCAATATCGAAAGCGCCGGACATTCGGTCGTCAGTGTCCTGATCGACACCGACGAAAAACTGTATCTCAACGGACAACCCGTCGGAGAATCCGGTCTCGAGATGAAGATCGAAGAACTGCTCGGAGATCTTTCCGTTGGAGAACGCATTGTGCTGCTGAAGGTGCACCGCGATGCGACGGCCCTGAGATTCGAGCCGGTCATCGAAGCGATCAGCAGTGCCGGTGGCGAACTGGTGCATATTGTCGAAGAGGATCGAGACGAGTGAACCGCGGTTCCGTGCGGTCTGTTCAAACTCCCAACCACCCAGCATGTCGGCAGCTCTGCTGTTGACCGAACCGACGAGGCGATCATGAGCCAGACTTCCAGCGATTCAGGGCAGCCGACCGGTGCGTTCAAGGATGTCCATCGATTGAAGACCGACGGAACCGCTTCGGTCGAGGAGCTTCGCGAGTTCCTTGGTCAATTGAAGGGAAAGAGTCCTCAGGAGATGTTGGGGATCGTGACCGACAGCGGTTTGGTGCGAGGGATGGTCACTGCGACAGTGGGCATGGTTGCTGTGTTGTTCGTCTTCACTGTTGGCCCGTGGGCTTATGGCGAGTTGGCTGGCGAATCGGGGGCGACTGGTTCTGTTGCCAACCCTGTCGGATCCCAGGATCCGGTGACACCCGAGCCGATTGACCCGGCGACTCAGGCGGCCGCTGCTGCTGCGGCTGTCGGAGATCCCGGTCCGCAGTCGGCGACGTCGGGCACAACACCCACTGGGGATCTTGGTGCCGCGACCAAGGCCTTGGGCATTGGAGAAACCAATACCGGCGAACCCAACCTCGACTCGCTGCTCGACAAGAAACTCGACGACTGACACCCACTTCCTGTCTCGATCGCACTCGGCATGAACCGTCTACTGGCTCTTCTTGAACTTCTGCCGCGGCCTCCAGTCCGTGTCGCCATGAAGGTGACTGCGGTGGTGGCGAGTCTGTGGGTTTTGGCGACTGCCGACTGGTTGTGGTTCCGCCCGGATTCGGACGGGTTATTGACGAGGGTGTTGAGGTTCCTGGTCTTTCTGGCCGGATCGCAGGTGGCGTTAGGCTGGGCGGCTTGGGCGAGTCTCGAGCGAACCAGTCGCCCGCGTCACAGTAGTGCCGCCTTCACCGCCGCCTTCGTCGTTTTCTGGCAGATGTCCGTCTACGTCTGTGACGCTCTGGCGTGGCACGTGCTGACCACTCAGGTGGCTCGAATCGGAACTGCGTTGATGTTTCTGATCGGGTTGATGTGGGCAGTTTACGGAGTCGAGATGGCGTCGCAATTTTACGAGCGGATGCGTCGCGAGTCGGCCGATTCGTTGAGCGACTGGAACCCGTTGGACCAGTCGGCCTGGTACTACGGTCGGCACGCTCGAAAGTTGAACCAGTCGGTGACTGCTCTAGTCAGTTACAGTTTTGTCTTTGCGTTGACGTTTCTGTTGCTGGGCCAGATTGGTGGTTGCAGCGAGATTTACGAGATGCCTGCTGGAGGTGGCGAGCAGCAGCAGATTGTCCAGCAGGTCAAGGTCCAGAAGGTGATCAAGCGACGCTACATCGTCAATCCGTTCTCGGCGATCCTGTTCCACGTCCCTCCGATCGACGACATCAAGTTGCAGCTGACCGAGTTGACTCATCACGCCTACAAGGTTGGTTACGGGCAGGGCAAGGGGGCCGGGTATGCCGGCGGCACGAAGTTCGGCAAGGTTCGATTCATCCGGCTGGAGTATTCGGGTGGCGACTGGGACCAGGACTTCGGCATCGGAGCCGACCTGAACATGCTGATCGAATACAACGTGCGGACTCAGCAGAAGGTCCACGACAAGACCGAGTCGCGGACGGTGATGCAGTTGAACAACTTCCCGGTGGGCAAGAGTCCGCCAATGGTTTATCTGACGGGTCAGAAGAGCATTTCGCTGTCACAGAACGAAGTGAAGGCGTTGCGGAATTTCCTGACCGAAAAGCACGGGATGGTCTTTGGCGACAATGGTGGCAGCAGTCATTTCCACAATCAGTTCCTGTCGATGATGCGTCGCGTGCTGCCGACGATCGATCCGGTGCCGGTGCCGCTGGACGACGTGATCCATCGGATTCCCTACCAGATCCCCTTCCTGCCCTACGTCGCCCCGCACGGTGGCACGGTGGCATTGGGTTGGAAGGTCGACGGCCGCTGGGTGTGTTATTATCACCCCGGCGACATCGGCGACGCTTGGGCCGACGGGCATGCGGGGGTCAGCCCCGAGATTTTCGAGTACTGTTACCAGTTGGGCACCAATATCATCAATTACTCTCACGCGGAGTATTCCAAGTGGCTCGAAGCACGCAAGGACAACCAATGAAGCGTCCGAGTTCAGGTCTGTTGCTGATCGCATTGGTCGTGATGGGAACGTTGCTGAGTTCTCGGGCGTCGGCCGCTCGGCTCGATGAACTGTCGCTGGATCGCTGGAAGAAGCTCCGCGAGGTCGAGCGTTACCAGTTGAAGATAGCCGAGAAGTACTACGGCGAGAAGAAGTGGAAGGTGGCGATGGCCGAGTACGAGAAGTACTTGACGCTGTACGAGGACAGCGAGGCGGCTCCCTATTCGCAACTCAAGTGGAGTCTCTGCCAACGCCGACTCAGAAAACTCAACACCTCGATCAAAGAGGGTTTCCAGTCGGTGCTGGATTACTGGCCCGAGTCGCCCGAAGCGACCGCGTCGATGTACTACATCGGGCAGACGTACAAGGACATGGGCGAGGTTCGCAAGGCACAAAGGGCGTACCGCGAGGTGATGGCCGTCCATCCCGATCACCTGGTGTCGGTCTACGCCATCAATGACCTGATCGCGATCGCCACCACGCTGAAGGACACCAAGACGCGTGTCGAGTTGTGGAAGACTCTGGCATTCGACATCAAGCGAACGCGTGAAACGTCGACGATCTGCCGCGATGCCTCGAAGAACCTCGCCAGCTACCATTTCTACCAGGTCGCTTTCGACGATGGTGTCGAGGCATTGGAGACCACCTGGAAGGGCCAGACTCTGACCAGCCAGGTGGTGGCTCACCTGCACGCTCCGATTCGAGGCTACAGTTCGGACGAGAAGCAGCGGGTCCGGGGCCACAAGCTGGCCGACGTCGCAGTGGCTTGGGTTGGTAAGAACGTGCCCGAGGAGCGTGAGACGGACGAGCAGAAGGCCGTGGCCAGGCAGCACTATTACTGGATCGCCGACCTGCACGAGTCGTCTCGTCGAGACAAGCGTGTCGAGGAAACGTACGCTCGGATCCAGAAGTCCTTCGGCACCGACGACGACGTGCTGGGCCGGCTGGCAGCGTTCCTGCGTCGCAAGGGTCGTTACGACGAGGCTCGCGGCGTTTACGCTCGATTCCAGAACAAGATCGAAGGCAACAACCAGGTGGCGACCAGTTACCGCGATCAGAAGCAATACGAGCCGTGCGTGCTGGCCTACCGGCGAAACGTTGCCTTGGATGTCGAGAACCCCAACCGTTGGCACGCGGTCATCGCCTACACTCACCACCATTACGCCCGCCAGTTTGACAAGGCGATCGCCGTCTACCAGGAACTGCTCAAGGCCGACCTCAAGAACAACCAGACATGGCTTTGGAACATCGCCACGGCCTACCGCGACTGGGGCAAGAACAAGGAAGCGATCGGTTTTTACCGGCAGTGCACGAATTTTCCGAGCAATTACACCGAGATGGCTTTGTGTCATCGTCGGTTGAAGCAGTACGGCGAGGCGGTGATCCTCTACAACCAGATCATCGGTGGGGCTCCGAACTCTGCTCCGTGGGCACTGCTGCAGATCGGCTATACGCGAGAAGCGGCTGGCCAGAAGGAGCAGGCAATCCGGACGTTTCAGCAGGTTTGCAAGAGGTTTCCGAAGCGGAGCGAAGCGAGTAGTGCTCATGCTCATCTGCAGACCAAGTACAAGATCTCCGTCACGTTGGGCGGAGCCAAGAAGGACAACTAGCCGGTGGACGTGATTGCATTTTCCTGGGCGTCGGTTCGCCGCCGATCGAGGCCACTCGGGCTGTTACTGGTTCTACTGGTCGTGCTGCCTGGTTGTGGAGGTGGTGACGATTCGGTTTCGAGTGTTGGAGATCCGGGCAGCGGACCGGGGGCTGCGGGGTCTGACAGGCTGGCGGGTTCGGACACCGAGCCAGTCCAGCCGCCGGCGCCGGCGTGGTCTTCACCACTGGAGTTGGCTGCCGATCATCTGGATCATGCCAGGTTCGATGCGGCCCAAGAGCAGTTGCAGGCGGCCGAGTTGTCGTTGTCTGAGTCTGCGTCGAGTGACGACAAGTCGTCTGGAGTGGCGGAGTGGAAATCTCTTACGGCCAGCCTCGCCTCGGCTCGGGAAGTGGAGAGGCAGAGGTTGGCTGCCGAAAATGCCAGCAAGCGTGCCGCGCGGTTGAGTGAGGCTCAGGAGTTGCAGGAGTCGGGGAAGTTGGACGAGGCGACTGCGGCGTTGGATGGTGTGCTGTCGATGGCACCGACGGTCGAGCAACGCGAGACAGTTCGTCGGATCGCGGCTGCGATCGAGGCTCACAGGTCGGCTCGCCGCAGGTTGGGGTCGTGGATGAAGATGCTCGGGTCGAAGGACCGCAGCGAGGTCCGAGCCGCTCAGAACCAGTTGCGTCGCGACCCCGACACGGCCATCCCGTTGCTGCTCGAAGCGGTCCGCAGCCTGGATCAGCCGCAACTGGTCAAGAACACGTTGGAATTGCTCAGGCGATTGAAACGACCGAGATTGGCCGTGCCAGCGATGGTCGGGGTGCTGTCGCGAGCGGGCCAGGAGTCGAGTTGGCCGGATGCGGTGCGTGAGATTTCTCGGTTGAAGGATCCGGGAGCCGGGCCGTTGCTGTTGCCGTTGCTGGCAAAGGCCAAGTCGCCTGCTCACCGAGCCGCCGTGCTGATGGCTCTTTCGGACGTCATCGATCCGCCTCCGGACACATTGCCCGTGTTACTCGAGACGCTGTTCACCGACGGCAAGGAACTGGAACCGGCCTTGCGAGCGGCCTACACGGCGATGTCGCGGCATGGTCAGGACGACCTGGTGGCATTGCGTGGATTGCCCGGTCAGGTGGACCAGGCCACGGCCGAGTTGCTGATCAAGTTGCCGGGTCGATTGGTCGAGTTGTCTGCGTTGTCGAAGCCCGAACAGGCGACGACAGCCCGGGCGGCGAAACGGTTGGCCGTGTTGATCGGAGTGATCGAGCCGGCAGCATTTGTCGGGGTCCAGGTCGTCTCGTCCGTCGGCCAGTACGACGACAGTCCTGCCGCGGCGGTGGTGGATGGCAAGTGGGATGCCGACAATTTGCAGAGTGGTTGGCGGCATCCTCTGGGTAAGCCCGGCACGATTATTCTCGATCTCGGCTCCGAAAAAACGGTCACGGCCATTCGGGTCTGGAACTACAACGGCAGCGGCCAGCGGGATCGGGGTTGGAAGGAGGTGGACGTGTTTGTTGCCAACTCGAGAACCGACCTGACGCCTGAAGCCAGCGGCATCATTCCCCGGGCACCGGGCACGGTGGTGGCTGCAGGAACTCCGCCGCACCCCGACTTCAGCATCCAGTTGCCGGTCGACCAGGTCCAGGGCCGTTACGTGATCCTGAAGGCCAAGTCACTCTGGGTCCCCAGCAGCTTCGCCGGTCTCGCCGAGATCCAGGTGATTGGCTACTAGCGGGCGGCGGCGGGGATGATGATCTTGAGCAGTCGCTTGTCGGCACCGGCGACGAAGACTTCGGTTCCGTCGGGTGCATAGGCCATTGCAGTGGCTCGCTTGGTGGGCAATTGCTGGTGGAAGTGGATGCTGCCGTTGGCGGTGTTCCAGAGGAAAAGTTTTCCCGAGCGGTCCAGCGTAACGGCTCGGGTGCCGGACCCGTTGAAGGCGACGGCACAGATGGTGTGAGCGTGAGCGGGCAGGTCGCGGACAAGTTTCAGGGTCGAACGGTCCAGCAGTTTGAAGCGGCGGTCTCGGCCGACCAGCGAAATGACATTGCCGTTGGGGCTGACCGCCACGTCCAGCAACCCACCTTCGCTTCCTTCGTGAAGCGTCTGTGGAGGCTGAAAATTTCCTTCGAGGAGTCCGTCCTTGACAGCCGTGTTGAAGTCCTTGGGTTTCGAGTCATCCTGTTGCGGCCAGGCCAACATTGTGCCATCGAGGCTGATGCTGATCAGTTGCTGGACCTTCGGGTTGGGGTTGAAGGCGACTCCGGTGACCTGGTGCGAGTGGGCTTTCATGACCGCTCCGCCCCGCCCCGTCTCGAGACTCCACACCCGCACCGTCCGGTCGGCACCGGCCGTCGCCAACCACGTCTCGTCCGGGCTGAACGCCGATGCGTAGACTGGTCCGGAGTGTCCGGTGAGGACTGTTGTGGCCGGTCCCTGTGCCGCGTACCAGTGTCTGAGTGTCCGGTCGAGTCCGACGGTGACCATGCCGCGGTCGGCGGTTGCCAGTGCGATGGCAGTGGCTGTCTTGGTGTGACCATGACTGTCCTGATGCGTCACGAGCGTCGGTTTGCCGTCTCGGGTCGCGAGTTCGAATTGTCGAACGACCAGGTCGCTGGTAACGGCGACAGTTGAACCGGCAGAATCGAGTGCGATGTCGGTGATCGCTGCAGGCAGCTTGGCCTGTGCCAGCGGTTGTCCCTGTGTGAGTGACCAGGTCCTGAGCATCCCGTCGTCCCCTCCGGCGGCCACCACCTGGCCATTTCCACTGACGGCGACGGCCCGAACGATTCCGCCCGATCCGGCGTATTCGTTGACCGGTTGTCCGTCGGGGACCATCCAGCGAGCCACTCGCTTGTCGTCACCGGCGGTGATCAGCTGCTTGCCATCGGGGGTGAAGACTGCCGAGCGGATTGGGGTGGAGTGAGCTGTGAAGGCGGTTTGGACGGCGGGGTGGAACTGGAACACGAACCGATCGTTGGCACCGCTGACGAGTTGTCTGGCGTTGGCCGAGAGAGCGATGCTTCTGAGAGTGCTGGTGTGTCCGGCGATCCGTTCGAGCAGTGTGCTGGTACCGGGACTGGCACCGGTGTGCCACAGCGAGACCGCGTTGTCGGTCAGTGCAGTGGCGATCACGGTGCCATCGTCGTTGATGGCCAGGTCGGCGATGGCTGCGGGGGTGGTGATGGCCAGGTCGCTGGCGACGGCAGTCTTGGCGGCATCGGCCCGAAGAGGCCAGCCCAGGACACGGTTGTCGTTTGTGGCAGCGGCCAGTCGCGTTCCGTCGGCCGAGACGGCCAACTTGAGCAGTGGCTTGTTGCTGCCGGAGTATGTGCGAGTGGCGGTGCCGGTTGTTGTGTCCCACTGCCGCAGGCCGTTGTCGATTCCGGTGGAGAATACGAAGCGTCCATCGTTCGAGAAGGCGACACCGGTGGCGGCTCCCTTGTGGCCAATCAGCAGGTGATCGAGCGAGGCATGGACGACCCAGGCGTTGTTGTCGGCCGATGCGAGGTAGAGTGTGCGGCCGTCGGGGGAAGCGACCAGGTCGGTGGCGACGCCCGAGGTGCTCGTTGTTTCCAGCAGTCTTCCGGTCGTGGCCTGGAACCAGTGCAGCGCCTTGGCCGAGTCGGCGACGGCCAGGCGTGAGTTGTCCGACATTGCGATCGCGGTGACTCCAGCGGGCATCTGCACCGTGCTCAGTTGTTTGCCGTCGGCGACGGCGAACAACTGGACGTTCTTGCTGGCTGCCAAGGGGTCGCCACCGGCGGCGACGGTCTTGCCGTCGGGGCTGATCGAAACGTGCCGGATGGGTGCCGCGAGCGTGGCGAGTGTTTTCTGCAGTTTGCCGTCCTTGCCCCACCGTTTCAGTGTGCGATCGGCACCGCCGGTGAAGTACCCGCTGCCGTCGGGGAGCAGGGCCAGGTCGCCGACGGAGGTGGCATCGGCGATGTGCACCGACGTGGCACTGACGACAACCGGCCGGATCGACTTGTCGTCGCCGGCTGTGACCAACGCATCGACCGCCGTCCAGACCACTCCACGAACCGCTCCCTTGTGCCCGACAAACCATTCGAGCTGGGCTCCAGCCACCACGTCGACAACTCGGACACTGCCGTCGGCCAGGCTCGCGGCGACCCGCAGCCCGCTTGTGTCGACAGCCAGTCCGAGCACGGCTGCGGGCAGAGTGACGATTGGTCCGGCGGCACCATTGGACCGCATCCAACTACGGACCGTCTTGTCGTCTCCGGCAGCGATGACTCGCTCGGCGGTCAACTGAACGGCTCGGATCGGGCTGGCATGCCCGGCAAAGGTGCGGACCAGAGTTCCGGTGATGGCAAACAGTTTGGCCTGCTTGTCGATTCCTCCGGTCAGGACCTGTTTGCCGTCGGCCGAGAGGTCCAGCGAAGTGACTCCACCGGCGTGTGCTGTGACCATCGCCGTCGGCTGGATCGGTTCGGCCGGCTTTGCAGTTGTCTTGTCCTTCTTGTCACTCTTCTTGCCGTTCTTGTTTGCTGGAGTCTTCAGTGGTAGAGCCCACAGTTTCCACGCGCCATCGGTTCCGGCCGTGACCAGTCGTTTCCCATCCGGATGCAGGGCGACTCCGGTGACGGCACCGGTGTGAACGGCCGCTTGGCCAACGACGGATCCATCGGCGAGGTTCCAGATACGGACCTGTCCGCTGTTGTTGCCGGCGACCAGTTGCGTGGTATTGCGTGCGAAGGCAGCGGCGGTGATCGTCCCGGCGAGTCCATCGAGAGTGCGAATCATCTTGCCTGTGTTGGCCGTCAGCAGTCGCAGCTTGCCGTCGTTCGACCCGGTGGCCAGCAGCTTGCCGTCGCCCGACCGAGCGACGACTCGGACGGGTCCGGGGTGAGTTGGGAAGCTGGCGGTGGGTTGCGGCTTGGGGTTCCAGGTCCGAACCCGACCATCGGCTCCGGCGCTGATCACCGTCTTGCCGTCGGGCAACACGGCCACCGCCTGGATCCGGCCGGCGTGGGCACCCAGGTTCCAGGTCGTGTCGTTACCGGAATTGATTTCGAGCCGTCCGACCGCATTTCCTCGAACCAGCAGCGTCCCATCCCGATTCGTCGCGACGCTGGCAACGGCATCGGTGGCCGCTTTCAGTGTGCGGCCGGGTTTGCTGGTGTCGGTGTTCCAGGTCCTGAGTGTCTTGTCGGAGCTGCCGGTGACCAGGGTCTTACCATCGGCGGCCAGTGCGATGGATGTCAGCGACATGGTGTGGCCGCCGAGTGACGAGTGTGGCGGGGCGAGAGTCCAGGTGCGAACGCTGCCGTCGGTTCCCGCAGTGGCGAGGGTGGATGGGTCGACTGGCGAGACGGCGATCGCCAGGATGTTCTGCGTGTGACCACCTCGACCGGGCTTCATCGTCCCCGTAGCCGCGTCCCATGCCTGCCAGGCGCCGGAGTTGTTTCCGGTGAGGACCAGTTGGCCAAGGCGGTGGATTCCCAGCGACGTGGTGACGCCCTGTTGCCCGGCGAGTGTCCGAAGGGCCTTACCGGTTTGCCCATCAAAGAGTTGCAGTTGCTGGTTCTCGCTGGCGGTAACGATGGTATGGCCATCGGGTGTGATGGCGACGGCGGCGACGTTGGCGGTGTGCTGGACCAGTTGCTGGCGTGGCCGGGGAGGCCAGGCGGCGATCCGCACGACACCGTCGTTGCCGGCCAGCGCCAGTCGCGTGCCGTTGGTGTCGACGGCGAGCGAGTTGACCGGAGCGGTCTGGAAGACACCGTTGGCCTGGCCGTCGCTGGTGAGCCAACCTCTGAGTGTTCCGTCGGCGGCGATGGCCAGTACGGATTGGGAGTTGGAGAGGAATGTCAGATCGGTGATCGCTGCGGTGTGACCGGGCAGGTCGCGAACGGCCTTCTTGGTGACCAGGTCGAAGACTCGGACAATCTTGGCCGAATCGCCGCTGACGGCGAATCGGCCGTCGGACGAAATCGCCACGCAGGTCGGATCGCCACTGAGGCCGGTGAGTTCGGCGAGAGCATTTCGGCGGGGCAGGTCGAAGACTTGCACCGGGCCGCTGATTCCGGTGGCGGCATAGAACCGACCGGTGGGTGAAACCGAGAGGCTCAGCAACGGCCCAGCCTGTGCCTGGAAGATGCGGACGATGTGGCCGGTCTGGCGGTCCCAGACTCCGATCGTGCCGTCGATGGTTCCGGCCAGCACGGTGCGGCCATCGGGGCTGATCGCCACCGAGTAGGGTCGTTGCGACAGGCCTTCGAGGTACTGGATCTGAGGCAGGGGGGCGGGGGCCTGCCAGGCCTGAGCCTGTGTCGTCAGCAGGGTCAACAGGAAGGCCGCGGTGCAGGTGTACCGAACGAGCATGGCGGGGTCATTTCTTTGGCTTGGGCTTGGGCTTGGGTTTCGGCGTATGCACGTGCGAGTAGAACCCGGCCTTGTTCAGTGCCTGGATGGCTTCGAGCAGGCTGATACTCTTTCCGATGACCTTGACGGTTCTCTTCTTGCGATCGATCTCGATCGCCTGCAGGCCCTTGACCGTTTCGATGGCCTTCTGGGCTCCGACGACGCAGGCATCGCAGCAGAGGTGTATTCCACGCAGCGTGTACGAGTTGGCTCGAGCGCCCGTCTTGGCTCCGGTGTTGGGGAAGGCAACGGGTGTCTTGTCGTGAACGGCAGTCCCATAGAAGCCGTTCTTGGCCAGAGACGCGATTCCGGCGGCGACCGCCTTGTCGTTGGCGGCAACGAAGCTGATGACTTTCGAGTTGCGATCGGCGGCGGCCTTGGTCAGACCGGGGATCCCATCGAGTGCACTGTCGGCGCGGGACTGGCACGCTCCGCAACAGAGATGAACTCCCTTGATGGTCACTTGTCCGGCGTCGACGGTGGCGGCTCCGAGAAGCAAAGTGGTGGCGATCAGTGAAGTGGACCAGCGCGACATGGCAGCGACCTTGGTTTGGCGTGTGAGATCAACAGATCAGTGAAAACCGGTATAGAGATTCTATCAGAACGGGTGGCAGTTCGTCGTGTTGACTGGCGGTGTGGGGGGGTTAGTTTGCGAGGACTTCGCTGTAGACGTCTCGGACCTGGCGGGCCATTTCCTGGTAGCGGAACGGTTCGGTCCATCTCCGGCATCCTTCGTCGCCCAACCGGTCTCTCAGTTCCTTGTCGGCGACCAGTCGGGTCACGGCTTGGACGAGTCCATCGACCGATTCGGGTTCGACGAGCAGTCCGGTTTCCTCGGGGATGACCACTTCGGGTGCTCCGTCGATATCGAAGCTGACGACGGGTTTCCCGGCGATCATCGCTTGCGGCAGCACACGGGCCAAGCCCTCCCAGACACTCGAATGTACCACCAGGTCGGTGGCGTGGATCAGTTCGGGGATGAGACCGGGCGTCACGAGTCCGGTGAACACAAAGTGGTTGGCCAATCCATCGCGTGAGATCTGAGCTTCAAATCGATCGCGAAGCGGTCCGTCTCCGACGAGCAGGAACTTGGTTTTGGGAGCGGCCTGTACGATCTGGCCGGCGGCTTCGAGCAGGTAGCGATGTCCTTTGAGGTCGAAGAGTCGTGCGATTTTCCCGACGACGACATCATCGTCGTCGAACCCGAGTTCGGCTCGAACGTCTTCACGGGACCGAGGCGGATCGAGGAACGATTCGACGTCCATGCCGCTGTAGATTGTGGTGAACATGTCGGGAGTTGCGATTCCGGCGTCGAGGTATTGTCGGGTCATGGCGTCGCAGACGCTGATCAGTCGTTGGCAGCGTCGAGCGGCCCAGGATTCGGCTTTTCGAAAGACGGTTTGAGCGAGCCGGGACTGTCCGAAGTGGAAGGCGGCGCCGTGGATGGTGTGGACGACGGGCACTCCGAGTCGGCTGGCGGCGGCACGTCCGAGGATGCCGGCCTTTGAGCTGTGCGTGTGAACGATATCGGGAGCGACATCGCGGATTGCCGCGACGATCTTCCGGTAGCTGCTCCAGTCGGCCCACGGCCGAATCGCTCGCCCCATCTCCGGCACCAGTCTGAGTTTGAGTCCTCTTTCGAGAGCCCAATCCAGCAGGCTACCTTCGGGGCCGACTCCCGGACCGGTCATCACGATCACGTCGTCACCAAACTCCTCGGACTGCCCGGCGGCGGTCAGCAGAGTATTTTCCTGTGCTCCGCCGACAATCAGCCGGGTGATGATATGGAGAATGCGCATGAGTGGCGTGGCGATTCAGGAGTGGGCCGTCTTGGCCAGGTCGGTGGTGTCATCATACTCGACCTGCATCAGGTACAGTCCGCAGGCCGGAGCGGTTTCGCCGGCATCGTCTCGGGTGCCGTCCTTCAGCACGCCGGTCAACTGGTCGGCCGTCATCCGTCTTCGTCCCACCTGCACCAGAGTCCCGGTGATGGCACGGACCATGTTGTAGAGGAACCCGTCGGCAGCGATGTCGATCCAGACGAACGGGCCGCGGTCACTGGTTGGCAGATTGTCGATGGGCCACATCGACCAGGTGCTGAACTGTTCGTGTCGAGCGACATCGAGCCGGTGAATGGTCCTCACGCTGCTGGCTCGATTCGGGTGTTGCGTTTCGAAGGCTCGAAAGTCGTGCGTCCCGACCAGTCGATCGGCGGCCAGTTGCATCGCTTCGACGTCCAGTTCGGTTTCGTACTGCCAGGCGTAGTTGCCCAGGAAGGGATGCCTGGGCCGGGCGTTGTGGATCACGTAGCGGTACCACTTGGCCAGAGCGTTGTAGGTCGAGTGAAAATCGTCGGCGACGACGTCGATTTCGACGACGACGACGTTGTTGGGGAGGAAGTGTTGGAGTCCGGAGCGGATCTTGTCGCAGGGGATTTCGGACTCGGTGCAGAAGTTGACGACCTGTCCGACGGCGTGGACTCCCGAATCGGTGCGACCTGCCGCGGTGACCCGCGAGGTGCTGCCGGTCAGTTGCTGGATGGCCGTTTCGAGACAGGCCTGCACGCTTTGGCCGTTGGGCTGCACCTGCCAGCCGACGTAATCGGTTCCGTCGTAGGCCAGCCTGAGACGGATGTTACGCATGTCGTGCTACTTGTCGACTCGGTCGAAACGCCTAGTTGTCGAGACCCAGGTCGTGTTTCCAGCGAGCGAGCGATACGGCGACTGGTGCGGGGCCACCTGAACCCTGGCTCTGCAGGATCGCCACGGCGTTGGCCGCGCCCAGGACATCAAAGATCGATTCATCGATCGACTGGTCGAACTGTTGGAACTGATCGAGCGAGAGTTCGGCCAGTGCGAGGTGTTGGGATTCACAATGAGCCACCAGTCGTCCGACCGTTTCGTGAGCGGATCTCATTGGGACCTGTTTCCCGATCAGGTACTCCATCAAGGCGGTGGCATCGAGGAATCCGATTTCGAGTCGAGCGGCAATCGAGTCGTTATTCAGTCGTGCGGTGTCGACGATGGCCGGAGCCAGTTCCAGGCAGGCGACGGTGGTGTCGATGGCATCGAAGACGGCGATTTTGTCTTCCTGCAGGTCGCGATTGTAGGCCAGTGGCAGCCCCTTGAGCAGCACCAGCAGCTGGTTGGCTGCGGCGATCACTCGTGCCGATTTACCGCGAATCAGTTCGAGCACATCGGGATTCCGTTTCTGCGGCATGATCGAGCTGCCGGTGGTGTAGGCATCGGGCAGTCGGATCATGTCGAACTCGGTCGAACACCACAGGATCCATTCCTCGGCCCATCCACTCAGGTGCACCGCCACCAGTGCCAGTGCCGAGGTGAACTCGATCAGGAAGTCCCGGTCTCCCGAGACATCCAGGCTGTTGCCGGCCGGTGCGTCGAAGCCGAGCAGTTGGGCGGTCAGTTGGCGATCGATCGGCAGGCTGGTGCCCGCTCCGGCCGCGGCTCCCAGTGGCGAGACGTTGAGTCGTTTGCGGCAATCGGCGAGGCGGCCTCGGTCGCGAGCGAATTTTTCGCAGTAGGCCAACCAGTATTGAATGGCCTGCACCGGTTGAGCTCGCTGCAGGTGCGTGTAGGCCGGCAGGATGACACCGGCGTCGGTCTTGTCTCGCGACACGAACGACCGTTGCAGATTCAGCAGCAACCCATCGATGGTGTCGATGCTGTCTCGGACATAGAGTTTCAGGTCGGTTGCCACCTGGTCGTTGCGGCTGCGGCCGGTGTGCAGCTTGCGGCCGACGTCTCCGAGTCGTTCGATCAGAGCACTTTCGATGTGCATGTGCACATCTTCGAGTTCGGCTCGGAAGGGGAGTTTCCTGGCTGAGATGTCTGCGAGGATGGCGTCGAGTGTGTCGACGATCGCGTCGCGTTCGTTTTCGTCGAGCAATCCGACGTCGGCCAGCATCCGCGCATGGGCCTGGGAGCCTTGGACGTCGACGGCAGCCAGGCGATGGTCAAAACTGATCGATTCGGTGAAGGCTTCGACTCGCGAGTCTGTCTCGCCGCTGAATCGTCCGCCCCAGGGTTTGTCAGCCACCGGCTGGTCTCTCCTTACGACTGTCTCCACGCCTTTCGACGGTCTCCACTCAACCCCCAGCAAATCGCCTCATTCGGCAGGTCACCGGGTCGAACAATCCACTCTAGAGCCTGTTTGCGGGGAGGGTCAACCAGCGGTGTGTGGGTGAGGAGTCTCTTTGGTGGAATGAATTCGCAAGAATTCGGGTTGGGGGAGCCTGTAGCGGGTTCGGATCGTCCGAGTATCGGCTAGGTTTGGTTGAGTTGTGAGAATTGTGGTGTGGGAGGTGTAGTGATGTCGGAGCGACCGGCGGCTGTGGTGTTATTGAGCGGCGGGTTGGATTCGGCGACCGTCCTGGCGATGGCCTGTGGCGAGGGGTATTCGGTCCATGGTTTGTCGTTCGACTATGGTCAGCGTCATCGATTCGAGCTCGAATCGGCCGCGGCGGTGGCCGCGGCTCAAGGTGTCTGCCAGCACGTGGTGGTGTCGTTGGATCTGCGAGCCATTGGCGGATCGGCGTTGACGGACGAGATCGAGGTTCCGAAGGACCGCAGCGAGTCGGAGATGAGTGAGGGGATCCCGGTGACTTACGTGCCGGCCCGCAACACGATTTTTTTGTCGGTGGCTTTGGGTTGGGCCGAGACGCTTGGTGCGAGCGACTTGTTTGTCGGCGTCAACGCGGTGGATTACAGCGGGTATCCCGACTGTCGACCCGAGTTCATCGAGTCATTCACCGAGCTGGCCAATCTGGCGACTCGGGCCGGCGTCGAAGGCAGCATGCGGTTCGAGGTCCATGCGCCGTTGATCGCGATGACCAAGTCCGAGATCATTTCGAAGGGATTGGAATTGGGCGTCGACTACTCGTTGACTCACAGCTGTTACGACCCGGACGAGGCGGGACGAAGTTGTGGTCGTTGCGATTCGTGTCGGTTGCGGCTGAAGGGGTTTGCGGATGCGGGTCTTGGTGATCCGGCGACGTACCAGTAGGCGGTTGGTTTTTGGGATGTGGAGGTGCGAGTCGATGTGGATTGCGGAGGTCTTTGCTTCGATCCAGGGCGAGGGACAATTTGCGGGGACGAGGTCGGCGTTCCTGCGAACCAGCGGCTGCAACCTGCGATGCTGGTTTTGCGACACGCCCGAGACCAGCTGGAGGCCTCGAGGCGACCATCGTGAGTGGGAGGGGCTGGTTGAGCAGATTGCCGATCTGGAGTGTGAACATGTGGTGGTCACAGGCGGCGAGCCGATGTTGCAGCCTGGTGTGGTGCCGCTGACCCGTGCGTTGCGTGAGCGAGGTCACGTGGTGACGATTGAGACGGCCGGAACGGTCGATGCTGACGTGTCGGCGGATCTGATGTCGATCAGTCCGAAGCTGAGCAATTCGACTCCGGTCGACGAACCGGCCTGGGCGATCCGGCACGACGCGATCCGGGATGCCCCTCGGGTGATCGAGCGGTTTGTCGACGACTTCGCGTACCAGCTGAAGTTCGTGGTCGATCGACCGGCGGATGTCTTGGAGGTTGAGTCGTATGTCGAGCGGTTGGAGGCAGCGGAGCCAGACCACGTGTGGCTGATGCCTCAGGCAGTCACCACCGCCCAGATTGCCGAGCGTGCGGAGTGGATCCGCGAGGCGGCCGAGTCGCGTGGTTGGCGAGTCTCGCCACGGTTGCACATCGAGTTGTGGGGCAACCGGCCGGGGACGTAATGGTGTTTCAGCTTCGTGTCAGACGCCGATCGTGGCGGGGCCTGGCCCCTTTCTGAAGTTGGTTGGTGGGATTTGCTGTTGTGATCCAAAGAGGGGGTCGGAGTCCTTAGGCGAATTCTGGCCGTCGTTGTCTGAGTTGTCCTTGGAGTCGTGCGACGATGCTGGAGTGCATTTGTGAGACACGAGACTCGGAGAGTCCGAGCGTGGCTCCGATTTCCTTCATCGTTTGTTCTTCGTAGTAGTAGAGGATCATGATCAGTCGTTCGTTGCGATTGAGACCGCGAGTGACAAGCTTCATCAGGTCTTCTTTTTGGATGTCCTTGGTCGGATCCTCGCCCTTGCCGTCCTCGAGGATGTCGACTTCACGGACGTCCTTGTAGCTGTCGGTTTCGTACCATTTCTTATTGAGGCTGACGGTGCTGACCGCATTGGCATCGTTCTTCATCTTGTGATAGTCGGCCGAGTTGAGACTCATTTCCTTGGCGATTTCTCGATCGGTCGGCGGTCGTCCGGTCTGGGCCTGAGCCTTTTTGCGTGCGGCTTCGAGTTTGCTGGCCTTGCTGCGAACGAGTCGCGGGACCCAGTCCATCATGCGAAGTTCGTCGAGCATGGCGCCACGGATCCGCGGCACGCAGTAGGTTTCGAACTTGACGCCTCGGCTGAGGTCAAACGCTTCGATGGCGTCCATCAGTCCGAAGACACCGGCTGAGATGAGGTCGTTGAGATCAACACCCTCGGGCAGCTTGGCCCAGACTCGCTCGGCGTTGTACTTGACCAACTGGCAGTACTGTTCGATGAGTCGATTACGGAGATGCTGGTCGGACTGGTCCTGTTTGAAGTCGATCCAGAGTTTCTGGACTGCGGGATCAATGGCCTTGGCTGCCATGAATTCCTCCGTGAATTGAAGTCGGTATTGAGTCGAGACCGTTCATCCAAGCGGCCAGGACATTGAGTGGGCATGTCCCCGACGGACAGCACCCACTTCGGCAGATATCGACTTTGGATGAGTTGATGGATGAGGTTTTCTGAAAAAAATGGTTGAGATCGCGGTCAATCGTTGGCGTCGTGCTTCGAATTGGTTGAGTTGCTGGTTGTGAGGAGACGTTGGAAGAAGGAGTGCGAGTTGTGGGGTTGAGGCGAGTGGTAGACGAGTCGAGTGGCGAGTTGCGTGATGGCTCGTCCGGCGGGGCTGTCAGGAGTTTGGACCATCAGTGGTATGCGGTTGCAGATGGCATTTGCCATTTCCGGGTCATCGGGAATCCAGCCGGCGAGAGACGGTTCGGATTCGAGAAAGATTTTGGTCGTCCGAGTGAGTCTTTGGTGAATTTCGGCGGCCGTCTTGGCCGATTCGACTCGGTTGACGAGTGTGAGCAATCGTGCGTGAGTGGTTTTGGGCATCAATTTGAATGTGGCGTAGGCATCTGCGAGTGCGGTCGGTTCCGGCGTGGTGACGACCAGCACGGTGTCGGCGGCGGCGAGGAGTGTTTTGACGGCTGGGTGAGCGGCGTGTCCGGTGTCGAGCACCATGACGTCGTGTTCGGTTTCGAGTTGGCCGAGTTGCTGAACGACGTCGTGTCCGAGGCTTTTGTCCGAGTGGATGGCATCACAGAGTTGACCGGCGCCGGGGACGACGTGGATGTTGGCGGGTCCGTCGAGGGTAATGTCTGTCAGGCGTCGTGTGCCGGCCAGGACGTGTCCGAGGTTCCAGTACCCGTTGAGTCCGCACATCAGGTCGAGATGTCCGAGTCCGAGGCTAGCGTCGAGCAGTGCGACCTTGACATCGAGTCGTGCGAGGGCGATCGAGAGGTTGAGTGCGAGGCTGCTTTTGCCGACGCCTCCCTTGCCACTGGTCACGGCGATCACGGTGGCCGAGACGTTGGGGTCGTCGGCGGCGATTCGGTGATGTTGTTGGACCAGTCCTCTGAGTCGTCGAGCCTGGTCGGTGGGCCGATTGGCGGCGGGGGTCTTGGTGAGTGTTGTCATCTGCGGTCCTCGCACGATCCGTTTGCGGCGACCAGCAGTCGGTCGTGTCCGAGGACCAATCGAGCCATTCTTTGGGTCTCGGCACATTCGATGTCATCCGGTACGTCCTGTCCGGTGGTCAGGTAGCTGACGGGCAATCCGACGCGGCGTGCCAGGTTGAGCATGACTCCCAGTTCGTGAGCTTCATCGAGCTTGGTCAGCACCAGCGAGTTGGTCCCGACCGAGGCGAAGTGATCGACGGTGGAGACGAGGAAATCGAGGCTGGCGGTGAGGCTGAGCACCAGGTGGATTTCGTCGACCTCGGCATCGGCCAGCAGGTTCTTGAGTTCCCGGATCTGCAGTTCATCACGAGGGCTGCGGCCGGCAGTATCGATCAGCACCAGGTCCATGTCGCTGAGTTCATCGAGTGCACGTCGCATTTCCATCGGCGTGGTGACGACTTTCATCGGCAGGTCGATGATCTCGGCGTAAGTTCTCAGTTGCTCGACCGCAGCGATGCGGTAGGTGTCGACTGTGACCAGTCCCATGCGGACTCCGTCTCGGAGTTTGAGATTGGCGGCGAGTTTGGCGATGGTCGTCGTCTTACCGACTCCGGTCGGCCCAACCAGCGCGACGACTCGTCGTTTTCCCGGTGTGGCTGCGATCGAGTCGGCAGCCACGAAGTCGGCTTCGACCATCTTCACCAGTCGGGCCCGACACAACGCCTCGTCGGCCAGTTCGTCGCGCGACGCCTCGCGTTTCAGAGAAAACACGAGTTCGCGAGCGAGTGATTCGTCGAGTTCCGAATCGATCAACTCGTTGTAAAGATCGAAGAGTTCCGGAGGGCTGACAGCGTGGCGAGACGTCTTGTCGCAGCCGAGTTGAGCGAGTTGTTCTTCGAGCATGGCGAGTCGATCGGTCAGGCCGGTCGTCAACTCGCGTGGCATCTGAGTGAATGATTCGGCCGGGGCGGCCGGCGGGATCGGCGACGCGTCGTCGTAGGCGGTCGATTGGGTTGGCAGGCTGGAAGCGGGGTCCGGCTTGTGGGCAGGGGCAGGGGCAGGGGCAGGGGCAGGTGTGCTGATTGGGGTGAGTGAGTTGTGGTTCAGTTGATTCGCACTGGTGACGTTCCAGCCGATGCCAGCAGCGACTTCGACTTCGTCTCGGGTCTTTTGCCACGGGATCCAGTTATGGTGTTCGATTTGTCGTGTGTGCAGGATGACGGCATCGCGGCCGAGGTCGGATTCGACGAGTTTCAGTGCTTCGTGAATCGTCTCGGCGCGGTACGTCCTGACGTCGGAATTTGTCATGTCGTGAGTCCTGGCCCATGACGGTCCAGGCGATTTTGGGTGGTGGTTGGGAATCAGGCGGCGAGTCGTTGTTGTGGGACGTTGTGGGGATCTTCGAGCGAGATGGTGAGAGGTCCGAGTGATTCGACGTGAGTATCGCGTGAAACTTCTTCGACGCTCATCACGATCAGCCTGGGCTGTTTGTCACAGACGACCTGGCTGACCGAAGCTCGAGCCAGCGGGCTGGAGCAGAGTACGACAACGGGTGGGGCATCGGGAGCGACTTGTCGGCAGCGGTGTTCGAGTCCTTCGGCGAGTCGTTCGGCGAGCCAGGGAGCCAACCAGACTTGCAGGCCACTTTCGGAGAAGCGGCTGTGTTCTTCGACGGTTTCTTCGAGTTCGGGATCGAGTGTGACGACTTGCAGTCGGCGTTCGTCGTCGCGATAGAGGGTACAGATGGCTCGAGCCAACCGGTGCCGGACCAGTTCGGTCAGTTGGTCGGGGTTGGTTGTCGAGGGGGCCAGGTCTCCGAGTGTTTCGAGAATCGTTTCGAGGTCGCGGATGGGGACTCCATCGGCCAGCAGGTTGCCCAGCACGCGGTGCAGCCGCGAGGTGGGAACGACCCGGGGCACGAGTTCCTCGACCAGTCGTGGAGCTCGTTCGGCCAGCCGGTCGACCAGCCGGTGCACCTGTTGTCGAGTCAGCAGTTCGGTGGCGTGGCGTCTGACGATTTGGCCGAGGTGTTCGAGCAGTCTGTGGGTGGCGTCGGGGTGAGAGGGTCGCAGGCGACCATCGGCGATCTGGGCACCTCGCAGCGTGAACTGGTACCCGTCCTCGGGAAGATTCAGGTTGTCTCGCACAACGACGTCGGGAAGCAGGAACCCGAGTTCGAGTGCGACTTGATCGCGAATGATTCCGATCTGTTGCACCAATCCGTTTCCCGGAGTGTCCACCGAGGCCAGCCCCAGTAAATCGCTTCCCAACTCCAACGCCAACGGTTCGACGAATGGACTGGGGATAGTCGAGGCCGATTCTTGTGCCGTTGCGGCTGGTGGGATTTCGGTTGCGGTGTCTGCTGCGGTGTCTGCTGCGGTGTTGTTGTTTGAGTTTCGGCGTTGGAGTGCGAGTCCGCTGGCGAAGCAGACTGCGGCGAGAGTGATCAGTGGGAGTGCGGGGAGTCCGGTGAGTGCGAGGACGACGAGGAAGGTGGCGGCGAGGAACAGGGCATCGGTCTGACCGAAGAGTTGTGTCATGATGGCTTTGGGCAGGTGTTGATCGGACGACGAGCGTGTGACGATGAGTCCGGCGGCGAGCGAGAGCAGGAGTGCCGGGACCTGGGTCACCAGTCCATCGCCGATGGTCAACCGTGAGAAGACATCGATCGAGCGTGACAGTGACATGCCACCCTGGACCATGCCGACGTAGAGTCCTCCAGCGATATTGGTCATCGTAATCACGATCCCAGCCACCGCATCGCCTCGAACGAATTTCCCGGCTCCGTCCATCGCTCCATAGAAATCCGCTCGACTTTCGAGTTCGGCTCGTCTGACCTGAGCATCTTCGCGGCTGATCAATCCGGCGGCGACATCCGAATCGATGGCCATTTGTCGCCCGGGCATGGCATCGAGTGCGAAGCGAGCGGCGACCTCGCTGATTCGAGTCGAACCGCGGGTGATGACCAGGAACTGAACGACGACGAGGATCAGGAACAGGATGGCACCGACGGCGACTTGGCCTCCGGTGACAAAGTTGCCAAACGCCTCGATCACACCTCCAGCCGCCTCGGTCCCATCGATCGGAGCCCGTGTGAGGATCAGGCGTGTGGAGGCGAAGTTGAGCACCAATCGGAGCAGAGTGGCTCCGAGCAGCAGTGTGGGGAAGACGTTGAAGTCGAGTGGACGAGCGACGGTGATCGTTGTCAGCAGGACGAGAACGGCCAGTGTGATGCTGGTGGCGAGCAGCAGGTCCAGGAGTGCTGGAGGGACCGGGACGATGATCACCAGCAGCAACGAGACCACTCCGGCTGGAACCAACAGGTTCCGCCATCGCAGCGCAGCGTCGCGCAATGATTGAGTCGCCTCTGGTGGCATCCATGCCTCCGAGGGGGGGGA
>Ga0209403_10001380_pt1 | contig 31688 bp, 31 predicted proteins | sample ArcticOcean_MG_C_8_FD_187440 | JGI IMG/M metagenome (GOLD analysis project Ga0209403, IMG submission 187440) | Marine microbial communities from western Arctic Ocean - ArcticOcean_MG_CB11_86 (SPAdes) (version 2) | ecosystem: Environmental > Aquatic > Marine > Oceanic | place: Arctic Ocean...
AACACCAATATTTTGTTTGCCCGGGAGTTCAAATGCTGTTAGATTGGGAGTGGAAAAAATTATTTTGCTGATATGTAACCATACAGTAGAGCAAGCACGACGGGGAAAATTAGTAAATGAATTGGCTAAGAAAATGTAGAGTATAATTCCTCTGCTAACATAGTGGAAGAAAATAAACGAGGGTCTAGAGAAAAATCAATTTGGGATCGTAATAGATCAGATACATCTTCTGAAGAATAAACAATAGCCGTGATATTTGGATTCAGTTCTTTGCATAATAATATCGTTGTTGGATCACTAACATTAGTTATTACAATCAAATTTATTTTTGAAATTTCAATGGCATCGGGTGGAGAAATATTGTCTATTTTATGTAGTTCTACTACATCGAATCCAGCGTCGCGTAAGGCTACCATGATATCCCCACTAGGTCCAAAAAATAGAAGTTTCATTCGTATTCTATAGTCCCAGGAGGTTTGTGAGTTAAATCATATACTACTCTAGTTACACTAGGCAAAGATCCAATGATACGTGACTGAATTCTTTGAAGAACATCCCAATCTATTTCTTGTGCCCTGGCAGTCATTCCGTCCCTACTATCAATAGACCTGATAGATATTATCCATCCGTGGACACGTTTGTCTCCTTTTACTCCAGTTGCTTTTCCAATTATAGCTGCAAATGCTTGCCAAGGTGCATAATCTTTAAGTTCAGATTCTACTATGGAATTTGCTGCCCGAACTACAGATACATTTTCTTGAGTTACCTCGCCTACAATTCGTACTGAAAGTCCGGGGCCTGGGAATGGCATCCGCTCAGATATAGATCGTGGCAATCCTAATTCGTTTGCTACGGCTCTTACTTCATCCTTATATAGATCACAAAGAGGTTCCACTATACCATCGAATTCAAAGATTTCAGGTAGACCGCCCACATTATGATGAGATTTAATACCTCCTTTGGACTCAATCTTATCTGGAAAGATAGTACCCTGTATTAGATATTTTGCAGAGGTTTCTGACGCCACTTTTTCAAATTCTCGTATGAAAGTTTTTCCTATGGCTTTTCTTTTTTCTTCAGGGTCAGTTAATCCTGAAAGAGATTTGAAGAATATTTCTTCGGCATAAACAACACGAAAACCTTCCATATGCTCGAATAATTTTTTTATTTCTTCAGTCTCGTTTTCCCGCATTAGGCCTGTGTCGATATAAACAGGTATTAAATTTTTACCGATTGACAGATGTGCCAATTCTGCCGCAGTGGACGAATCCACCCCACCTGAAAGTGCCATTATGGCTTTATTAGACCCCACCTGGTTTTTAATAGAGTCCACTGCTACGGAAATAAATTTTTTAACGTCATTCATGGAATTATTTTCTCCCGTTTGTTAGTGATGAATTTTGGTTAAGTGCTGCATCTACCAACCCTATAAACGGAGGACTTGGAGTGGTAGGTCTGGAAGTGAATTCTGGATGGAATTGAGTTCCAAAGAAATAAGAATGCCCTGGTAATTCCAAAATTTCCATTCTATGGCCAGATTTTCCTGTGAATTTGAGACCCGAACGCTCCAATAAGTCTGCATAGTCGGGATTAACTTCGTATCTGTGGCGGTGGCGTTCATTGCATACTATTGATCCATATAAAGAATGTGCAAGGCTATTTCTTTCAATTTGAGTCTCCAATTCCCCTAGCCTCATTGAACCCCCTAATTCATTGATATCGTGTTGCTCTGGTAGTAAATCGATTACAGGATTCGGTGTGTCTGGTTGGATTTCAGAAGAATGGGCATCTTTGAGACCTAATACATTTCGAGAGTATTCTACAACTGCGAGCTGAAATCCAAGACAAAGACCTAGATAAGGTAAATTTGATTCTCTAGCATGTTGAATGGCATTAATTTTTCCCTGGGTTCCACGTGAACCGAATCCACCAGGTATTATTATACCATCAACCAGAGAAAGTTGAGAAATATCGCCACCATCTAGTGTCTCAGAATGGATCCAAGAGGTGTTGACTTTGGTACCGTGAAAGATTCCAGCGTGTTTGAGGGCTTCGTGGACAGATATGTAAGCATCTTCAAGGCCATATTTACCTATTAGAGCTATGTTTATTTGTTTGTTTTTTGGTTTAGTGACCAAATCGCGCCAATGAGTGTCTCTTTTATTTGGTTTGAGAGATAGTTTAGTCAAATTAAGCTTTTCCATCACATATTCATCGAGTGATTCGGTTTCAAGTAACATTGGTAATTGATAGATATCGTCCAGGTCTGGATTTGAGAAAACTGCATTTGATGGGACGTCGCAAAAGAGAGCGATTTTTTCCCGCACAGTATCGTCCAGAGACACATTTGATCGTCCAACGATTATGTCAGGTTGTATTCCTATGGAGCGTAGTTCTTTTACAGAATGTTGAGTTGGTTTTGTCTTTAATTCTCCATTTTTAGAACGCGGAACCAGAGTTACATGTATGAATAAGACAGAATTTTTATCTTCTTCGTGTGAAAGTTGACGGAGGGATTCTAGGAATGGCATGCTTTCTATATCCCCAACAGTTCCGCCAACTTCGACTATACAAACATCATTTCCTAAAGCTACTTTTCTTATTTTCTTTTTTATGTCGTCCGTTATATGAGGGATTATCTGAACAGTTTTTCCTAGATAATCTCCAGTTCTTTCTTTCTGGATAACATGTTGGTAAACTTTACCGGTAGTTATGTTGTTAGAACCAGTCATATCTATTCCAAGAAAGCGTTCATAGTTTCCCAGATCTAGATCGACTTCTGAACCGTCTTTAAGCACATAGACTTCACCGTGTTGATATGGGTTCATAGTCCCAGCATCGACGTTTATATACGGATCGATTTTTACTGCAGTTACTTTAAATCCTGCATTTATTAATAAACGGCCCACACTAGCGGCAGTGACACCTTTACCTAGTCCAGACATGACTCCTCCAGTTACAAAAATGAACTTACAAGAAAAAGAAGAATCAGTTTTCGGCATAACGACTGTGCGCATTCGTGCCTAAAAACAATTTCGAATGAAATGGGTAAGAATTGATTTATTTAATAAAAGTTGGCTTTAGATGTTTTTCTGCATATTCATTATTGAGATGCGCTATGAAATCCGATAGTTTCACTTGAGAAATTTCTGATTGGTCCCTATCGCGGATAGAAACTGTCCCGCTGGACTCTTCTTTTTCACCTATAATGATCATATAAGGCACATGGTCAGTGTGGGCTGATCGTATTTTTTTCCCAATAGTAGAAGTTTTATCGTCTATAGAAATTCGGAATTTGGATAGTTCATTGGCTACGTTTTGAGCATATTCTAAATTTTCAGTTGTGATAGGTAGAATTCGTATTTGCTGAGGAGAAAGCCAAAATGGAAATCTTCCATTAAAATGTTCAATTAAAATCATGAAAAATCGCTCATAACTTCCGTAAAGAGCACGGTGGATCATTACAGGACGGTGAACAGCGTTATCTTCTCCAATATAAGTTAAGTCGAAACGCTCGGGCATGTTGAAATCTAGTTGGATTGTTGGGCCATCCCAAGACCTTCCAAGTGCATCTTTGAATGCGAAATCTATTTTTGGGCCGTAAAATGCCCCATCTTTAGCATTTATTGTATAATCTAGGCCAGAGTTTTCAAGTACAGATTTGAGTTGAGATTCCGCATGGTCCCATATTTCGATGTCGCCAACATATTTTTCTGGGCGAGTCGCAAGAAAAATTTCAAAATCTAAATTGAATGTTTGAAGTATTTCAAGGATGAGATTAATAACATTGTTTGCTTCTGATTCAATTTGATCAGGACGGAGAAATAGATGCCCATCATCTATAGTAAATGCCCATAAACGAGATAGACCAGAAAGTTCCCCCCGTTGTTCTTTTCGATATACTTTTCCATTCTCAAAGTATCTGATTGGTAAATCCCGATAGCTTCGTTTTGATTGGTTGAATATAGTTGCGTGGCCAGGGCAGTTCATAGGTTTTAATGCAAACTCTTCGTCCCCTATATCAAAAATAAACATATCATCACGGTAGTTATCGTAATGACCGGATTTTTTCCATAGCTCTGTTTTGAATAGGTGAGGGGTTTCTGTGGGCTCATATCCAGATTTCATGTTCAATGAATCAACATATGAAGACAGTTCTCGCAAGATATAAGCGCCATTTGGATGGAATAAAGGGAGCCCCGGTCCGGTGATTTCTGGGATGGAAAATAAGTCCATTTCTTTTCCAATTTTGCGGTGATCCCTTTCTTTTGCGAGTTCTCTGAAACGAAGAAATTCATCTAGATCTGACTGTGAATTGAATGCCACACCATAAACACGTGTGAGCATGGAGTTACTTGAATCTCCGCGCCAGTAAGCAGCAGATATATTTAAGAGAGATACTGCTTTGACTTTGCCTGTTGAAGGTACATGGGGGCCTTTGCAGAGATCTTTCCAATCATCTTGTACATAAAAAGAAACCATATCGGATTTGGATGCTTCATTTTTTAAAATATCAGTTTTAAAAGGATTGGATAAATAGAAATTTTCCGCTTCATCTCGGGAGGAAGTTTCACGAGAGATTTTATAATCTGATTTGATTATTTTTTGCATTTCTTTCTCGATTCCGTTTAGACTTTCTTTGTCTATTTCTGCACCTGAAAAATCATAATAAAATCCATTTTCAATTGCTGGCCCTATAGCCAGTTTAACATTAGGGTATAGACGTGAAAGTGCCTGTGCAAAAATATGAGCTGCAGAATGGCGCAATATTTGCACATATTCATCCGATTTTTCAGTGATAATAGATACTTTGTTGTTATTTGAGACTGTATGATGTAAATCGACTATTTCTCCATCAATAAGTCCTGCAATTGCAGCTTTACCTAGCCCTGGCCCGATGGAATAGGCAACGTCCTGTATATTCGAACCTATTGGGACAAGTAAATCGTCTCCATTTGGGAGAATTACTGTGAGTTTTTTTGATTCGGATTTTGACATAGTAATAGTTTAGTGAGACATATTTTTTTAATGAAGCAGATACTATCTTAAAATATTGCCATTACATTGAGTATGACAAGGGGGATATAAATCGGTTGGGCTTTCTTTGATAATACTACCTCGACCCTGAGTGTTTGGTTAAGCATTCAGGAAGCCCAACTAATTGGACAGGTGCTGCATTGTTTGAAGAATGTATAACCATTTGACCAGTGGATAAATGAGGTATTTTTCTGCTTAATTCTTTTGGCATATTAAGAGACTTAATTATATTTGAATCACTAAGATTCAGGATAATTTTTGTATGGAGTTGTTTGAGAATTCCAGGTGAAATATCAGTTGGGTCTTGAGTTATTAAAAAAAGTCCAAGGCGTTCTTTTCTTCCTTGTTTTGCAGCTGAGATGAATTTTTCAATAATTTTATTTGCTTGATCAGTTGCCGCATGGGAGAGGAAATTATGTGCTTCGTCGATGGAGATCAATAAGGGTGTTTTTTTGATTGAAGGATAAATGGGATTGCCAGAAAGTTTTGCATCAATTAATAAGCTAGAAATAGCCAATACTAAAACTTCTTTGTCCTTGGAATTGTTGATATGAGATATTGGAACTATTGAAAGTCTACCAGGTTGTACGAATTCTTCAATTAACTCAGTTATTGGGCTCGCATTAGAATTGTCAAAAGTTGAATTAAACCCGCGTACTTTTCTAGTTATAGCAGCGAAAGTTTCTCGATGAATTTTTGGATTTGGATCCGGGGAAAATTCAGCTATTGTTTCTGGATTTTCGAGGAATTCTATGAATTCTTTGTAAGTCCCTTCGGGGTGTTTTTTAAAGAAATCCGGGATTAATAGATCGATGAGTCCATTTGTTTGAACTTCATTTAATTCACTTCGCGCTAGTAGCCATGCGTTTTCGCGCACAAGAGAAAATGGAATTGAAAAATGGATTTCATCCACCCCTGTTTCGCCTTCATCTATTGGGCATGAAACATACTTTGAGTTCCCAATTATGGGTACAAATATTTTAGTGTTTTCGTGGCCCCCATGCGATATGTTTTTTGACGTGTAGATGTCAGTGACATTCTTTGTTAAATTTTTATTTGGGTGGGCCATCTGAGCATATTCATTTTGTGGATCGAACTGGACTATTGATAAATTCCTAGTTTTGCCGTCGATTGGGTACTCTCGTGAGGGTTCAAGATATTGAAGAAGGATATTTTTTGCCGTGTGAGTTTTTCCAGACCCAGTCCCCCCAGCAACTAGAAAATGAGTGAAAATTGGAGGGTCTTGATTCGGAGGTAGTCTGTCTTTGATTCGATAGTCTATGAAAGAATTTGGAGCGGTTTCTATAGCACCCCTTCCATCTGACACATAACCTACAAATATGTGCTCATCTCCGATAGGGATTTTTAGACCTGCTTTAATTATTTGGTCATCTAAAATAGAATGCACACGGGATTTTGGATATGGAAGTCTATCTGGAACACTTCTATGCATTCCAGTACCATCTTGTTTCTTGTATAAAATTGACATTGGAACAAGTTCAGCAATTGATTTGAAATCGTCGGATAAATCATTGTAATCGTCCCAATTAATCAGATCTTGTGCATAGATATTAGACATATCATATGATCCAAAACTATGAGGAAAATTGGAAATGTAAGATATAGTTTTAATTCTACAAAATAATGTTTCTTCTTCGGGGTTTTCATTTGAAGGGAGTGGGATAATAACGTATTGGCCTATTCTGAAAACCGATCTTTTTTCTGGCTGAATAAGTACATGAAGTGAAGTTGATTTATCGTCTTCTCCAAGTGAAAGTCCACTATCGGTTGCGGTTAGAATACCAATCATATTTTCAGTACCTTCATTGTTCATGTGGTAGTGATAACCCCCCTTTAACATAAAATAGTAGTTTATAAAATTGCATTATTATTTGGACCAGCCCCAACGATAAGAATTGTAATTAACATCGATTCTAGATCCAAAAGAATTTGCAAGAAGACGTCTGAGTAAAAGCCTATCGGTTTTGGATAAACGGGCCAAGTGGTCTGCCTTTATGATTGACCTAGGAGGGCCATTATGAATAGCTATTTCTCTCAATACAAATGTTTCGATTTTTTCACGAAGCGTTGGAGAAATGGAGAATGCATATGGCGTTTCTACGCGGTAAACTATGTCCAAACGCGGATCATATATCATGAAAAATGTTAGATTGTATAAATCTAAGTTTTCTTTTTTCAGAGAGGGGGTTAAATCCTGATCTTTAATACGGCCTATAAATTTTCGATTTAATGAGTTTTTTGAAATGAACCAGTTGGTATAAGACAATGTATTTTTTTCTGGTTCTGATTTATTGTTCGAAGAGTTGTTGGATGAAAGTAATTGTTTAAAGAAAAGTGCGTCAGTGGGCCAAGGAAATTCTATACTACCCATATCCACTGGCCCAGATTCGGTACCGTTTATAGAGTATTTGATTGTTTTTTCAGCAGGATTTTTTACGAAACCTATGAGAGGTATTTGAGATGTATTTTCTTGCGAAAGTTTTGTTATGGACTGGTGGATCAATTCTATATAGTTTGTTAGAGCCATCTGAGATGGGCCTTCATTTTCAAGTAGACTACGTAGGTTGGAATTGGACCAAATTAATAACCCAACTGGAAAAATAGGCCCGTCGAGAATTAAAATGTGTTTTACAGAATCGAACCAGTTTAAAGCGTGAGTACTTTCAGATAAATAAAGTGAAGATTCATAGACCGCATTTGCTTCATTTTGTAAGTTCGATATGGAAATATCGACAGAAGTTGGAATGGATGAGATTGGCGCAGATATCCATCGATTGTTAAAATCGTCTGTGAAATTATGTTCTTTTGGAGAAAGTGAATGGGGTGTGTGATGACAAATTGCAATGGTGTTGATGGAATGAAGATGTTTATTAGAATTGGTAGTTGGCTCTACCGCCATGACAGCCCTAGATAAACTCAATACTTGTCCATCCAATAAAGTTATAGGATCGAGGATTCCAGAATCGATCCCATGTTGAGTTGGGAATGGTGGTTTGGTGGAAGGTGCATCCTTAATGGAAAAATTTTTTATGTAAAGTGAATCGACAGATTGTTTTGACGATGTGCTATTGATTGGCTCCATAATAACTCCGTCTGAACCTTCAAGATGACCTAGCAATTGCCACACACGTTGTGCAGATTCTTCGCTGCTTTTGTTATTGGGAAATACAGGGATTGAAAGTGAATTCAAGAAATTAGTTAAATGCGTTGCGAAACCTAGGGATAGCGTCACATTTTTACATAAGACTTCTAGAGATAAAAATAGAGCAGCAACAGAACGAAGAATAGTTGTGTGCGTGTGGCTTGTTTTTTATCATGGATGTTGCATTGATTATTCTAGATGGGTGGGGAATTTCTAGCGTAAGTGATAGAAATGCAGTACGAGCGGCAAATACACCAATATTTGATGAGATGTGCAAGAAGAATACACATAATACTTTGGAGACATGGGGAAGGTCCGTTGGACTTCCAGAAAATGGAGTGGGAAATTCAAAAGTCGGTCATTTAACAATAGGCGCTGGGAGAATCATAGAACAGGAACACACACTAATAAATGGGGCCATGTTCAGTGGGTCTTTTTTTAAAAATGAAGCATTGAAGTTTGCCATAGATAAAGCAGAAATAAATGATAAACGTGTCCATATAATTGGCCTATTGAGTGATGCAGGAGTTCATTCAGATGATGCCCACATACATGCTATGATAAAAATGGTAGCTGACCGAGGAATAGAAGCTATTACGCATGTGATTACAGATGGCAGAGATACATCTCCAACTAGTTCTAGAAAATATATTGAGCGGTTAGAAGATGTGATTGAGAAAAGACAGACTGGAAAAATAGCTTCAGTTATTGGCAGATACTATGCCATGGATAGAGATAAAAATTTAGAAAGGACATTGGCTGCTTATGAAACAATTATAGAAAAAAAATCAGATTATGTATCTGAGACTGGAAAGATAGCTGTGGAAGATGCATATCACAGGGGTGAAACTGATGAATTTATTAAGCCCACAGTGATAAAAACTGGAGAAGGATTTCAGGAGGGAGATGTTATATGTATGTTTAATTTTCGTGCTGATAGAATGCGGCAGATAACACATATGTGCGGAGAGAAATTACAATTTGATAGAAAAGTAAAGAGCGAGATCATTACACTAACAGAATATGATAACAGAGGTTTTTTTCCAGTTGCATTTGAAGTAATAAAACCAAAAAATACTCTTGGGGAAATAATATCAAAAGAAGGACTTAGTCAATTGAGGATTGCAGAAACAGAGAAATATGCCCATGTTACTTATTTCATAAATGGGGGAAGAGAAGAAATGTGGGATGGAGAAATTAGAAGAATAGTCCCAAGTCCTAAAGTCCCTACTTATGATAAAAAACCTGAAATGAATGCAGAAGGGGTTACTAACGCTGCTATAGATATAATTGGAAAGATAGACCCCAATGTGTTGATCCTTAACTATGCTAATCCTGACATGGTAGGACATACAGGAGTATTTGAATCGGCTGTGAAAGCAGTAGAAAAAGTTGATATTGAATTGGGAAAATTAACAGAATTTCTTATTAATAAAAATACTGAAATAATCATAATTGCAGATCATGGAAATGCAGAAGATATGGGAACTAAAATGGACCCTTGCACAAGCCATACATTTAATCCAGTGCCATGTGTTTACATCAGTGGAAAGGGAGATTCAATGGATAAAAAAATGAGAAGTGGTGGGAATTTATCAGATGTTGCCCCCACAATAATTGGATTACTAGGTATAGAAAAACCAATTGAAATGACTGGAGAATCATTGCTAAAATAAGGTGAGAAAATAAAATGATAACGAAAGATTTTGTAATTCTTCTTGACGAACTATTGAGAACTCAGGAATTTAAAGAAATAGATTCTAGCGCGAATGGGCTTCAAGTTGGAAGTGATAAAAGAAACATTAAACATGTGGTTTTTTCAGAAGATTTATCGGTTGAAACCATAGAAATGGCAATTGAATATGAAGCTGACATGATGATAGTTCATCATGGAATCTCTTGGGGGGAAATGAAAAGAATTACGGGGACAACATATGATAGAATAAAAGCATTAATTGATTCGGATATATCCCTATATGTGTCTCATTTGCCACTAGATTCACATCAGGAGATTGGAAATGCTGCAGGAATAGCAGAAATGCTGGAACTTAAAGATAGAGAACCTTTTGGAAAAATGGGTGAAGAATTCATAGGAACTAAAGGTAGAGTTGTAAAACCATATACGCCTGAGGGGTTGCGGTCTTTCTTGGCAGGAGAATTGGAGACGGGGGACGGTAGTGTTAAATTATTAAAATTTGGAAATAAGAAGATTGAAAAAATTGGAATTGTCACAGGTGCAGGGGGGGATTGGTTAAATGAAGCTGTTGAAAAAGAACTAGACGTATTCATAACAGGTGAAGCAAAAGCTAGAATCTACCATGAAGCAAAGGAACTAGAAATGAATGTGTTGTTAGCGGGACATTACGCGACAGAAACATTTGGGGTCCGATCTTTGGAAAATATTGTTTCTGGATGGGGTTTGGACACCACATTTATTTCCTGTCCTACTGGTTTATAAAAATCATGACAGTTGAAGGTGGAAGAAATTTGAAAAGAGATGAGTTTCGGCACGACCCAATAGGACATATAGAAATTAAAAATAAAATGACAGTTGGAGAATTAATGAGTGAATATTCAAATGCAGGTTTTGCAGCAGGAATGTTATCCAAAGCCGTAGATATTTATGCAGAGATGATTGGTCAGGAAGAAGTTATTAATTTTTTGAGTATTGCAGGGGCAATGGTTCCAGCAGGGATGAGGAAAATAATAGTGGGTTTGATAGAAGATGGTTATGTTGATGTATTGGTAACAACAGGAGCTACGCTAACTCATGATACTATAGAATCAATTGATGGGAGACATCACCATGGAAGGGTGATTCGGGATGAGAATGGAAGTACTAGAATGCAAGATGAATTACTACGTGACGAAGAGGTAGATAGGATATATGATGTATACCTCCCCCAAGAGACTTTTAGCAGTTTAGAGAGACACCTTAGAACAAATGTTTTTCCAAAGTTAGATAGACAAGTTTCTATTAGAGAACTCACAACAGAATTGGGCCGTGCCAATTTAGAGAATGATGGTAAGAAAAGTGGTAGCAAAGAAAAAGGGATTGCTGCGATGGCTTATGAGTGTGGAGTCCCCATATATTGCCCAGGGATACAAGATTCCATGATAGGATTGCAAGCATGGATGTATTCTCAAATATCTTCGTTTTCGTTGAATGCCATTTCAGATATGACAGAAATAAATGATATAGCACATAATGCTGAAAAAAGAGGTGCCATGATAGTTGGAGGCGGTGTGCCAAAAAATTATATTTTGCAAGCTATGCTATTAACGCCTCGGGCATATGATTATGCAGTTCAATTGACAGGAGATTCTGAGAATTTAGGTGGCCTTTCTGGTGCATCGTTAGATGAAGCTAGATCATGGGGGAAACTAGAAAAAGATTCTAAGAATGTAACAGTGTATGCAGATGCTACGATTACATTCCCACTATTGGTTGCTGCAGCACGTGAAAAAATTGGGGCTATATAAATAAAAATATAACCGAATTTGGAATTAGTTTTCTAGAAGAATCTTTGATAGGCTAGGGACAAACATTCCGACATCTGTTACTACCCCTAATGCATGAGAAGATCCACGATCTAGAAGTTGAGTGACTGTTGCAGGGTTTATATCAACACAAACTGTTGGCGTAGTTGAAGGGAGGCAATTTCCAACTGCAACGGAATGGAGTAAAGTTGAAAGCATTAATACGAGATCTGCTTTTTGTGCTTGTTCTCGGATAGCATTTTGCGCTTCCACTGTGTCAGTGAGTGTATCTGGCAGAGGTCCATCATCGCGGATGGAACCTGCGAGAACATATGGGATGTCATTCTCAATACATTCATACATAACCCCACCGGTTATCAGTTTTTGATTGACTGCTTCTTTTATGGATCCTGCCCTAACGATTTCAGAAATGGTATAAATGTGATGTTTATGTCCTTTTCTAGGATGAGCTAGTGTTTTTATATTCATTCCAAGAGAAGTACCGTATAAGTTCCTTTCAAGGTCATGAACAGCAAAACCATTGCCTGCAGAAAGCATATCAACATACCCTTCACGCACTAGCTTAGACAAATCATCTCCAGCACCAGAATGAATTACTGCAGGTCCTGGAACAACAAGTATTTTTCCTCCATTTTCTTTTACGTTTTTCATAGTCATGGCTATTTTTTTGATCAAAGATTCAGAAGGACGTTCAGAAGACACACCACCTTGCATGAACCCAAAAGGACCACTCATAGAATCCCTAGGTCTGGAAGGAGGTTTGACCCGTATTCCTGCTTCACCTGTAACAATTAAATCATTAATATCGACAGAGTTGAGTACTTTTGTAAAAGCTCTTTTTTTAACAGAATCTACAACTATAGCCGTATCCATTTCTATATTTTCAACAGAGATCCATGAGCCTTTATAGAGTATATCGGTAGGGTGATTTGTTGTACTATAAAATCCACGTGGAACTACTTTTGGGGAAGTGGGAGATTCTAAAGTTGCATCTTTTGGATCTGCAACGGTTGCCCCATTTTGATGAAGTTCATGTAGAATTGGAAGCAATATTTCAGAAGATTCTGCAGAAACTGACATGCGACAATATGTAGTAGCGTTTTTATGAGTTCCAACATCGAATTGTTCTATATTGAATGCCCCACCCATGTCCATTATGATTGCAAACGCACGTTGCATTATTCCAGAATCGATGATATGCCCTTCTAGTTCAACGATTTTTTCGTCTGTCATTGGTTCCCAAAAAGCGAAGGTTGGGCATTAGTTTTTCTATGGCAGTTACAAGTTGAAAATTTGGATAAATGGTACTCTAAATGAATGTTATTGTAAAATTTGATTGATGGCCATATGAACTTCTGAAAAGTCTTGCAGAGTTATATTATCAGTTGTTATAAAAAAACCAAAATCGTTTTTGAGTATTCTTAAGAGATATCCAGACTCGAAAATACGTATTGTGTATAGGTATTCGCCTAGTTCTGATCCACGATAGGCTATTGGTGCCCCGCCTAGTCCTCTAGATTCTAGGTCTGTGAATCCTGCTAGATCTGCATCTTGATCTAGATCCGATCTGAGATACACTTGAATATATTCGGAGCTAGTAAAATATGTAATTGAACGGAGATGGTCACCGACTATTGCTCGGCAAACTCCGATAAGGTCATCAAAAGAAATTTTTAATAGAGGGAATTGGTCGCCCATAATATTTGTATGCCTGGCTTTGACTTATGTTTCTCGTTGGTAATTTTGTAATATAGTTAGTTTTTTGTATAAATTTGGAAATGATTTTGGCCTTGTTGGTTATAGATGGGTTTTCAAAGTGTCCAGGTTTATAGTTAAAGTGGCCAATGACGGATAGAGATTCAGAGCTTGGTCCCAGGCTGTGACGAACCCTATGAGTACGGAGGCCAAGATTAACTAAATTAATATGCAATTATACCAGTAACGTTTAGCCAGAGAGTTGTTAAGTTATGCATAATGGTGAAAGGACAAGTTTCTGGAAGTGAAATACCTAGATTTGAAGACATTCCTCTGATAAAAGGTGAAGGCAAATATACTGATGATTTTCATCCAGAAAGACTAGCCTATGCTGCGATTCTAAGAAGCCAACATGCCCATGCTAAGATTTTGTCGGTTGATACAAAAGGAGCAGGCGGAATGGATGGTGTGATAGGTGTTTATACTAGTAAAGATTTAGAAATTGGAGGAGTTCCAGGCATATTCCACATACAAGGTTTTTTCGAGGGGCAAAAGAGTAGTGAATTTTCTATATTGGCTCAAGAATATGTGAGATACACAGGAGAACCTATTGCAATAGTCATTGCAGAGGACAGATACGTTGCTCACGAGGCTTTATCTAAAATAATAGTCAAATATGAACGGCTGAAGAGTTATGCTAATATAAAAATTTTAGTTGAAGGAAACTCTCAAAAAGTGGATATGGATAGTATTGATGAAAATAATGTTAATTTGAATTGGGAATATGGAGATAAAAATGCCACAAAAGAAGCATTTGAAGAGTCAAGTTATGTTTTTGAACTGGACATGGTTAATCAAAAGCTTCATCCTGATTCTATTGAACCACGTGGCGTGATCGCAAGTTATAGTGAAGAAACAAGAAGAGTTACACTGAGAACTTCCACCCAAACACCCTATGGTGTTAGAAAAAACGTGTCTGTTGCCTTGGGAATGCCTGAGAACCGTATTCGGGTTATTGCACCGATGGTTGGAGGAGCTTTTGGAAGTAAAGGCGGAGCACCATATATTGAGGACCCATTAATTGCCTGGTGTTCGATGAAATTGAAACGCCCTGTTAAATGGATTAGTAGGAGATCGGAAAGCCACCATTCAGACCACCATGGGAGGGGGTTTTTTGTTAAAGGGCGAATAGCAGTTGAGAAAGACGGAGAGATAAAGGCGATAGAATTTGATGTTACATTTGATGTAGGGGCATACCTAGTTTGGGGAAAGACTCCAGCTTCGAATTTTAGACACTTGTCTTCTGGGGCATACAAGATTCCAGCGATATATGGGAGTGTATTGGGCGTGTTTACGAATACTGCACCTATTGGACCTTACAGGGGAGCTGGTAGACCCGAGGCAATATATGCAGTTGAGAGACTTATAGATTATGCGGCACATGAACTAGATATAGATCCGGTAGAATTTAGGCGAAAAAATTTGATTCCTGCAGATTCGTTCCCATATGAGAATGCAGTAGGGATAACTTACAATAGTGGGAATTACGAACCTGCATTGGATAAAGCTTTAGAGATTCTAGATTATGAAAATGCCAGAAAAATGCAGTTGAGATTACTGAAAGAGGGGAAATATATGGGAATTGGATTTTCAACTTTTGTAGAAAATACAGGTACAGGCCCATCTGTACCAGAGAGTGGGAAGATAATAGTTCATGAAAATGGTGATTTAACAGCTTATTGTGGTACTGCAGATCATGGCCAGGGTCACACCACAGCATTTCGACAAATTCTATCCGATAAGTTGGGGGTAGATATGGAGTGTATTGAAATACGAGAGGGAGATTCTGATGCGCTAGAACATGGAGTTGGAACATTTGGGAGCAGAAGTATCGCAGTAGGTGGAAGTTCACTTGTAAAATGCGCAGAAGTCATAATTGATAAAATTAAATTTATTGCATCGTGGCATTTTGAAGCACCCGTGGAAGACATTAGGTTTGAAGATGGAAAATTATTTGTAGTTGGGTCGAAGGACAAATCAATTGGAATAGAAAAAATAGCTAAAATGGTTCATGGAAATGAAAATATCCCAGAGAACATAGATACAAAATTAGAGGCTGAAATGAAATATGATCCAGTCAGCAATGCATATTCATTTGGAACACATATCGCAGTTGTTGAGATTGAAAAGGAGACAGGTGAAGTAAAATTAAATCGGTATATTGCTGTTGATGATTGTGGTGTTCAAATTAATCCTTTATTGGTAGAAGGGCAATTGCATGGAGGTATTGTTCAAGGTATTGGGCAAGCCCTTTATGAAAAAACAGTTTATGACGATACAGGGAATTTGCTTACAGGTACACTTCAAGATTATGCACTTCCGCGAACATTTCATATACCAGAAATTGAATTAGCATCGACGATAACACCTTGTCCCCATAACCCACTTGGGGCAAAGGGTGCAGGTGAATCTGGAGCCATTGCAGCCCCTCCGGCAATTGTAAATGCCGTTATTGATGCCCTTAGACCATTGGGAATAAAATCTATAGATATGCCAATTACAGACGAATCTGTTTGGCGAGCGATAAAAAATGCAGAAGACAGAAATTAGTCGTTTAAAAACATCTTATCGTAGAGATATACTGCGAGTAATGCCCCAGCTATAGGTCCAACTATGTATATCCAAGCGTGGGCCCATAATTCAGAAGAATTGGGATGTCCATATATAGTATTTAATATATAAGGCCCAAGAGATCTAGCAGGATTAAACGAAGCCCCAGATATATTTCCTGTTGCGAATATTCCCATTGCTATGATAGAACCTATTCCAAGTCCAGCTAGGTTTGATGGTGCACGAGAATCCACTGCGAATGCCATAATACCGAACATTAAGAAGAATGTTATGATGAATTCTGCTATAAGGGCTTGTACAGGCAATACACCTGGAAATGGTGCTGTTGCACCCATTCCACCAATTGAAACTGCAACAGTTCCGCGTATAAGTATGAAAGCTAATCCAGCAACTAATGCCCCGAGAAGTTGTGACAAGATATAAACTAAACTTGTTTTTGTATCTATTCTGTTAGTTGCACGAAAAGCTATAGTTACAGCAGGATTTAGATGGGCACCAGATATATTTCCAAATAGATATACAGGAATTCCTACTGCGAATAGATGTGCTATAGCTATTCCGGTCCATCCAATTGACCCATGGCCTAGTCCTTGTAGGACATATTGTCCGGACTCGAAGTTTGCAGGTACAGTTAAAAAATCAATTATAACTGCCCCAACACCAAAGAATAATATTGAAAATGTTCCAAGAAATTCTGCAACCGCTTTTTGAGTTAATGTATAGGTAGATGACATAGCCTAACATAGGAAAACTGCTTCAATATATTTTAATATTCGGTATTGAAAATTTTAAAATCGTTTTCTTTAAAGATATCACTACTCCCGCTAAATAAGGTAGAATGAAGCATCCTAAAATAATATTAATTGGGCCCCCAGGATCTGGGAAAGGGACCCAAGGACAGCAGATTTCAGAATATTTTAATATCGCACACATAACAACTGGAGGTGCCCTGAGATCACATATAGATATGGAAACTGAATATGGAACTCCAGGAGATTTTATAGAACGTGGAGAATTAGTTCCAGATTCTGTAGTAAATAGAATTGTTGAGGCTGAAATTGAAGAATCAGAAGGGTTTGTATTGGATGGATATCCTAGGAATTTAAATCAGGCAAAACATATTGAAACTATTACAGATATTGATAAAATAATATACCTCAATGTAGAGGATAATGAATTGATAAAAAGATTAGTGGGAAGACGTGTTTGTCAGAAGTGTGAGAAAAATTATCACATTGATTTTAGCCCCCCTAATAAAATTGGAGAATGTGATAACTGTAGATCTAAATTGATACAAAGATCGGATGATTCTAAAGATACTATTGTGAATCGTCTCGGGGTTTTTTCTCAGCATACAAAACCTGTTTTGAAGTATTTCAAAGATAGGCCTGAATTTATAGAGATAAATGGAGAGGGTAAACTAGAAGAAGTATGGTCACGGATTGAAAAAATAATAGATACCGGTTAATAGTTTGAACATTATGGAGAATTACATAGGAAATGAATTTGGAGTTAATTGATGGTTAGAATTGAGAAAAAAGTAACAGATCTAATTATAAGGGATGCGGGGATAGTTGAATCTATACAAATAATACTAAATAAGAGTGATAAGGGGGAGAAAGAAATTGATTGGTTGGATGTCAAGGGTGAAATTACTAGCGGGCATTGGGGGAGATTAATTGAAAATGGCATATTGAAAGAGGGGAAGAAAGGATTTCTTGTTGATGATGCATCTTTAGTGAAAGAAACTGTAGAAAACTTTGGAGGTGTGAGAAAGAAAAAATTAGAAACTGACGAATCTACTAAATGGACTAAATGGGACAAAGGTGCAGCTGTTGTTGCAGTTGGATTATTTGCAGGATACTCTTTTGCAGGGGTCAGGGGCGTGATTGGGAATGCCATTGATATAATTGTAGGTCCACTGGATGAACTACTTCCATTTTATATAGTAATAATGATTCTAGCTATGTTTACCGGATTGTACTCCACGCTTATACAGGCTAATTTGATGGACATGGATAAAATGTCTGAATATCAAGCTGAAATGAAAGAGATTCAGAGAAGACAGAAAATGGCCCAAGAAGGAGGTAATAAAGAAGAGATAGAAAAGGTGAGAGAAGAACAAATGGAAGCCATGGGAGATCAGATTGGGTTGTTTAAATTGCAATTTCGACCTATGGTATGGATAATGATTTTTACAATACCCGTATTTTTATGGATTTATTGGAAAATACTTACAGGGAATATTGATAGTTCTGAGATGGAAATTGTAATTCCGTTTGCTGGGAGAACTAGTTGGATAGATGGCATATTGGGACCACTTCAGATGTGGATTTTATGGTATTTCGTGTCGTCCATGGCATTTACTCAAATTGTTAGGAAAGCCCTAGGTATTCAAACAACAGCGGCTTAGAATGTTCTTTGTTATAAGAATTAACTGCGGGAAGTTAAAATGAATTAAAGTGGATATTTGAAACGGAAGAGAAGGGATCTCTTTTTAGTTTAGAACCGCAAAGATGTGATATGCTACTAACTGTTTCTGGACCCCCAGGTAGCGGCAAGAGCACTGTTGCTAAGGCTATATCAATAGAATTTGATATGGAATACATAAGTGGGGGTGTTGTTTTTAGAGGAATAGCAGAGGATAGAGGAATATCTGTTGGAGAGTTAAATAAAATTGCAGAAAGTGATGATTCAATAGATCGAGATATGGATCAGAATATAGAGAAGATTGCACAGACACTAGATGATGCAGTTATTGAATCGAGGCTAGCTGGATGGATGGCTGGAGAAAATGCAGATATACGAATTTGGATTGATGCACCTATTGAGATTAGATCTGAGAGAATTTTTAAGAGAGAAGGCGGATCTGTAGAGAAGATTTTGAGAGAAACTGCGGAAAGGGAAATGTCTGAAAAAAAAAGGTATAAAGAATACTATGGCATAGATTTTGAAGACTTATCTATATATGATTGTGTAGTTGATACAGATAACAAGGATGCAGAAACTGTGATAAAAATAGTGACCGAATTTATCAATAAATTTGATTTGTGAGAACTACAAAGGAGATATGGAGATAAATTAATGAAATTAAGAAATTCACCAAGTGATCGAGATATATCAGAATTATTATCATTTGGCGTGATAAATGTGGACAAGCCTCCTGGGCCATCTTCACACCAAGTATCAGCTTGGGTTAGAGACATAACAGGTGTTGAAAAGGCAGCCCATACTGGGACATTGGATCCAAAGGTCACAGGGAGTTTGCCCATATTACTAGGAGATGCAACTAGATTGTCAGAAATACTATTAGGTAAAAAAGAATACATTGTTGTTTTAGAAATTCACAAGCGTTTGAAAAATAATGATGATTTAAAACAGGTATTGGAAGATTTCATAGGTGAGATTTATCAAAAACCACCTAAGAAAAGTGCAGTTTCTAGGAATTTGAGAGTGAGAGAAATAGATGAGATAGAGCTTATAGATTATGAAAAAAAAAGAGTTTTGTTACGAGTGAAATGCGCGAGTGGGACATATATTAGAAAACTTTGTCACGACATAGGCTTAGTTTTGGGAAGTGGAGGGCATATGGGAGATCTTAGGCGGACTATGAGTTTTCCTTTTACAGATCAGAATTTGGTGAAAATGCATGAAATGGTTGATGCCATAGATGCCTGGAAAAATGATGGTGAAGAAGATGAATTGAGGAATATTGTCCTTCCGGGAGAAGTCTTATTAGAAGGAATACCAAAGATAATAATTGCTGAAAGTGCAGCTAAAAATGTAGCTAAAGGGTCACCCATATATGCCCCAGGCATAATATCTATTGAAATGGAAAAAATTTCAGAAGATAGTAACAGAGTAGCGTGTTATACTCCGAATGGTGCTGTTGTGTGTCTTGGGAGATATGTTGGAGGAATTGGATTGAAGAAAGAGAAAGTAGTAGAACTAGAACGCGTATTGGTGTAAAATTCAATAGAACTAAAAATACATTCGGAGGGCTTAATATCCGGATATGCTTATTGTTTTTTTATGGGGCCGTGGGGTAGTTTGGTATCCTCGGCGCATGGGGTGTGTCGGACCTGAGTTCGAATCTCAGCGGCCCCATTCGAGAGATATTGTAGTAGTTTTGAGATGAAATATTTTTATACGGATTGGGTTAGGTTAGAGTGAAAGGTACTGTTATAGCTTTGGATACTTTTTTCGTGGTTTCATCCCTCAAGAGAACTTTTGCCACATAGTTTCCTGGACTAAGAGATTTGCTGGAGAAACGTATTGCATATACAATTATCTGCGTTGAATCAGCAGAACCTTCTTGCTCTGACGTTTTAGATTTTCTTTGTAATTCGTTAGAATTAGAATCCGACAGAATGACTTGTTGCAATACATTTGTTTTACCTGTTGAGTGAACCAATGCACGATACTTAAAAGCGATTAGAAGTGAATCCCCAACTTTCGCACTGGTTAGTTTCTTAGAAGTTACATCACCAATAGAGGTTAATTCTGAAACAAGATTCGCAGCTTCTAAGAGAGGTAGACTATAGGTTGAAGATGCAGGGGGTGAAGATGCAGGGGGTGAAGATGCAGGGGGTGAAGATGCAGGTTCGGAGACATCAAATTTTCTTTGTACGTCTGGATCCCAAGGAGCGTAATCTTTAGAGTCGATCATGCCATCTCCATCGGTGTCAACTAGTGGTTCGGATTTTGGTGAACGTTTGAAAATATTTTTGAACTTACTCCAGAAACTTTCCTTGGGTTCCTTGGGTTGTTTTTCTTTTGGAGGGGCATCGGTACCTCTTACAATATTAGATATCCGAGTGCACCCAGAAATTAAAATGACTGCAAAAAGGGACATAAAACCACGTCTATTCATGGAATATTTTAGGAATGCTACCCAATAAACTAACCTGAAATGACTTGTAGATGGAATGATAAATGGTAAAATAGTGGGTGAAAAGATTTTTCTAATTGCTGATTAAGTCAACTATATGGGAAAAACGCGCCATAAACAAATGTTTGCATTGGGAGGAATTTTACTAATAATCGGGAATATAATTGAATCCAGTACAGTTGGATCCAGACTACATTGGATTGCTATAGATAACCCAAATCAGAGCATAGGAATGATAGTTGTTATTGTAGGTATAATAATGATAATCGGGGCTATTGTTCCCTTAATTTTGGAAAGGTACACTACTGAATGAAAAATCCATATTGGATTTTAATTAATATAAGATAGAATGGTAAGAAATTAATTTGATTGAAGGGAGGGATTGGTGGTAGCTCCATGTGCTGCAGATCCGAACATTTGACCATATTTAGCAAGTACACCAGAAGAATAATTTGGATTTGGTTGGGACCAAGTATTCAGTCGAGACTGTAACTCTTCGTCGGAGAGATCTACAGATAATATTCTATTTTTAATGTCCAAATTAATAATATCTCCATTGCATATGGATGCAATTGGGCCGCCTAAAAATGCTTCTGGTGCAATATGACCAACCATTGGGCCGCGCGTCGCCCCGGAGAAGCGTCCATCGGTTAGTAAAGCAACATCACTTTCATGGCCTTGCCCAACTACAGCAGCAGTAACACCCAACATTTCGCGCATGCCTGGACCACCTCGAGGTCCCTCGTTTCTTATTACAATTATATCCCCCGAGGAGATGTTGCCTTCTTGAACCCATTTCATGGCATCTTCCTCGCATTCAAAAACTTGAGCTGGGCCTTTGAATTGTAGATTTTCATCCCCGGTTATTTTCAGTACAGCGCCGTCTGGTGCTATATTTCCTTTAAGAATTGCTAGAGATCCTTGAGTGTGTAAAGGATTTGATAATGGACGGATTATTTGGATATCTATATCTTCGTCAGACGGCAGAGTTAAAGAATTGAGTTCTTCTTCGATTGTTTTCCCGGTGACAGTCATGGCATCTCCATGGAAATGTCCACTTTCAAGGAGTCGCCGAATAACTATCGGTATGCCACCCTGGTTGTGTAAATCTGCCATTAAGAAAGTTCCCCCGGGGCGAAGATTACAAATATGCGGGGTTTTTCTACTAATGATGTCAAATTCAGATAATTCAAGAGGTATTTTTGCTTCTGCTGCCAGAGCCAGTAAATGGAGAACTGCATTGGTTGACCCCCCAATGGCAACTAATAAAGAAATTGCATTCTCAAAGGATTTTTTTGAAAGGATTTTGGAAGGTGTTAAATTGTTTTTAATACACTGTGAGACGAGTTTTCCAGCATTTCTGGCGATTAATTTCCGTTCTGCAGTTACTGCGGGTGCGGTTGCAGATCCAAGAGGTGCCAGCCCTAAGGCTTCACTAAGAGAAGCCATAGTATTTGCCGTATACATTCCAGCACATGAACCTGCCCCGGGACAAGCTGCGTGTTCTATAGCATCTAGTTGTGCCCTAGATATATCGCCCTCTGCATAAGCTCCAACGCCTTCAAAAACATCTTGGATGGTAATGTCTGCACCACGATATTTTCCTGGTAAAATGGTACCACCATAGACGAATACTGAGGGCAAATTTGTCCTTATAGAAGCCATCATCATTCCAGGGAGATTTTTATCGCATCCAGCTATAGTCACTAAAGCATCGAGTCGTTCGCCAAATGCCACCAGTTCTACAGAATCTGCAATTACTTCACGGGAAATAAGAGAGGCTTTCATACCTTCAGTCCCCATAGAAATACCGTCTGAAACAGTTATTGTTCCAAATTCAATTGGCATGCATTTAGATTCGTTTAATCCTTCTATAACTTCATGTGCTATATCATCTAGATGGACATTGCAGGGAGTGATATCTGCCGCAGGATTTGCCACTCCAACCATGGGATTTGATAGGTCATCATCATTATACCCCATTGCACGAAACATGGACCTGTGAGGGGCCCTATCCGGGCCTTTGGTTACATCTGCACTCGGGAGCTTATCGCTTTTGTTCTCGATTATATCACCAGGATTCATTATAGTTGAAGGTGGTTTCGAAGAGTCTTAAAAGATCCGTGATTATACAGAAAAGTATTTGTTAAATAATTATAATATTGGAGCATGAGTGTCAAAGTTATTGTAGGAGGTAGGCTTCATTTTGGGTTTCGTAATCTCTGTTTAAATGAGAATTACATTTATGGAAGTGTAGGGATGGCAATTGAAAATCCAAAAATAAGCCTGATTGCAGAGGTTTCAGATAGAATCATATGTGAAGATGATAGAGTGGTTATGTATGCTGAAAAAGCAGTTGAAATGTTAGGAGTGAAAGGGATAAAAATTCAAATTAAAGAAGAAATACCAGAACATATTGGACTAGGTAGTGGGACGCAAATGGCCCTATCGGTTTATACAGCAGTTTCGAGGGTTTATGGCATAGATTCAAATATTAGAGAAATTGCTCCGAAACTAGGGAGAGGTAAACGAAGTGGAATTGGAGTTTCAGTTTTTGAAAAAGGTGGTTTCTGTATCGACGAAGGTCACAAAAATGCCCCTGGAAATGGGGAAATTTTGAAATCTGAAGAATGGAAAATACCTGTTGAAAAGTATACTAGTAAGATACCTGAAGAATGGAGTTTTGTAGTTGCAATGATAGAAGAGGTACCAGGATATTCTGGTGAAATAGAAGATGACCTTATCAGAATGGTTATACGAAATGCAAAAAATGAAATTACAAGTGAAATAGATAATGTAATAGCTAATAATCTGTTACCATCTATTGTTAAAAATGATTGTAAAGGGTTTGGATCTGCTATTTCTGAAATAAGTTGGTTGAATGGTCTGTGGTATGAAAAATACCAGAATGGGATATACAGACCTCCAATTGGGAATATAATAGAGATATTGCAAGAAGATAATAGAATATTTGGAATGGGTCAATCTTCATGGGGACCGTCTTTATATTGCATAACAATTAAAGATCATGAAAATGAAATCAGAAAAAAAGTACATAAAATTTTAAATGAATTTGATATCGAGGGCAAAGTGATTATTACGTCTGCAAGAAATAAAGGCGCAGAAATAAAATCTATTAGGTAATTATTTGAAACATATCTTAATATGACCTGTATAAGAATACTTAGGATAGTAAAATATCCGATAAATCTATAATTTGAGACATTGAATCTACAATCTCGGTAGATTCGGGTAATTCTTTAAGTCCAAGTATCCGGATTAGATAAAGGGACTCGTCTGTTAAATATAGACGCGGTGGGAATAAAATCCTCTCAATTATATGGTTTTTGCCTTTAACATTCTTCAGATATAATGTAGTTTGTAGAAGGCTTTTGGCTTTGGCAGGTGTGAGGAAATCTTTTGTTTTGATAGTATCAGATCCTTGTAAAACTCCATTTTTTTTTAGATTTAATCCCATGTCAAATGGCACGGGGAAATTAAGTTCATATTTTATAAATGCGGTTTGTTGGCCTTTTGGGCCTGTTGTCTTAGTGAAAGTGAATATGGAACATGGATATCCATTGATACTACCTTGCATATTATAAGGTTGAAAAATATATCGCAGGGCATTCTTTTTTGGAGTAAAATTGAATCCTAGTTGGATTGCTGCCCCATTCCAAGCGTCATTTCTTTTTGTGATTAACTTTTTACGATATTCATGTAGATAATAGAATGATCCGAATATGGTTATCCAAGTTAATGCAGTTATCCAAGTCATCGGTTATCTATGACTAAGATGCCTGTGCCCATAGATATTTTTATAATCCACATGATAAATAATTTATTATATTTTAAATTTATATATAAACGAAAACGAATAGTTATGCTAATGTCTATTGACTACATTGAAAATAGGTATGAAACGTGTGATGGCCCAAGGTGTATTTGACATTCTACATCCGGGGCATCTTTATTATTTGTCAGAAAGTGCAAAGAAAGGAGATGAGTTGTATGTAGTTATTGCTAGAGATTCTAGAATCAAGGATAAAAAAAACATTTTCTTTGGGGAGAATGAAAGAAGGGAAATTATTGAATCAATAGAAATGGTTGATTGCGCTGAATTGGGATCTGAAGGAAATTTATTTGATAGTGTGGAAAAAATTTGCCCTGATATTATAACAATAGGTCACGATCAAGAATTTGATATAGACGTATTGAAACATCAACTAAAAAAAAGTGGATTTGAAAATATAGAAATTGTTCGCATTCCCGAGTGCAAGAGAGAAGGATTGAGATCGTCGAGTGAAATGAAAAAAAAGATTAAAGATTTAAATGGAAATGACTCGTTTATTTCAGTGGTTAAGAATGGAAACCAGTGATATGTCCAAGTTATTACAAGTATACTTAATGGTCTCGAATTTGGAAAATTCAAGATATTTTTATGAAAATATAATTGGGTTGGATCCATCTAAAATTGGAGACAAGACATGTGCATATTTTATAGATGGGTGTGAATTAAAATTGCAAACTGATTTTGAACCTATTGCATTGAAAGCTTTTAATTTGGACCCTCCAAAAGAAGGGCATAGAGGAGATGGGGCCGTTTATGTCATTAGGGTAAATAAAAACTTATCTCGTTTGTATGAAATGATGGAAGAAAAGATTATAAATTCAGACGGAGATCTAATTACTGAACCGAGAAATGTCCCATGGGGAGAATCTATGTGCCTTGTAAGAGATCCAGACGGTTATTTAATTGAATTAAGAGGGAATAATAATTAAAATATATCTTCTATTAGTATATCAGAGATGATTAGGCGATAAACTCCATCGTGCGATTCGACAATATCGAATGATTCTAGATATTCTAGATGTGCGTGAATTTCTCCTGCACCGTACAAAACATGTATTCCATCTAGTGACCCAAATATTTGAGTACTGATGGACCAAATATCTAAAGGGGCATTAAGTAAAAGAGATATAATTTGATTAAATCGATCTCGATGGTGTTGAAGAATTTCTTCGATTCTTTGATTTGGTTTTTCTATTATGTGGCGATGCCCAGGATAAAATGTATCGAAATTATGGGTTTTGAGATGGAGCAAACTTTTGTAATATTTAGACAAACTAGAAGTTACACGAAGATCGGCACCACCTATATTTGGTGTATAAACTGGCAGGACTGCATCTCCAACGAAAACATTATTTGTCCCTTCCATAGCAAAGCAAGAAAGTCCAGAAGTGTGCCCAGGAACATGTATTATTGAAAATGAATAAGTCCCAAGTGATATTGTATCTCCATTTTCGAATTCTATGACATTTGGAGAGATTCCACCCAATTTATGCCCTATTTCAAGTACTTTGAAAAGTGGATCAAATTTTGATTGAGGAATATGCCAAGTATTGAATTTATCTCGAGTTAGTTGAATCAATTCGTTAAATGCAGATGGTTTTTTTGTGATTAAGGGGGAATCATATTTATGGCAATATACATCTGCACCGCTTTCTTTCTGAATTGTTCCAGACAGACCAGAGTGATCGGCGTGCCAATGTGTGAGTAGAATATTAGTTATATCTTTGATGTTATATCCGCGTTCGGAAATTTTTTGTTTAAGTTCGGAGTATATATCTGGAGAGAACAGTCCAGTATCTATGAGAATGAGTTCGTCCCCATCATCTAATAAATATGCATTGTTACTTCCTTCAAATTCTATGTTAGACAAAGATATTTTATGCATGTTAATTAATATGAAAAGGGGCAAATATATTTTCGTTGGGTAATAGAAAAATGTGTTTAGAATATAAATTGATAGATGATAATATTGTAGAATTGGAGAGACTGGAGGTTAAAATCATCCGAACATTTGACGCATCATGGGGTGCATTTCCATGAGTTGTTCTTCTGCTATTTCTTCATAGAGTTTGTAAACTATAGAAACAGTGAGCAATAGTCCAGTCCCACCAACTGCACCGATTGTACCGAGCATGTTAGCAGTTACAGCTAAAAATCCCACAAGTGCACCACCAACTACAGTTACGAGTGGAATATACCTCTGTAAAACTTTTTGCAGAACTGAAGGGTTTCTCCTGAATCCTGGAATTTGCATTCCAGAACGTTGTATTTGCTGAGCAGTTGCTTCAGGTCCCATATTAGCAGTTTCTACCCAAAAAATAGCGAAAAGTGCACCTCCACCGACCATGATTGTTAGATCTAATAATACACGCAGGATGACTTGCCAGGGTTCTGCTCCGGTCTGGCCTAGCCACCACATCCAATCGCCAGGTACCATGATAGGGTTTAAGTAATAGAAAAATCCACTTACAGGGTCGTTTCCAGAATATACCCCCATCCAAGAGGGCATATTTTTCATCTGGGAATTTAGAATACTGCCTAGAAATTGAATATTTACTTGCACAGCTCTTACAAGTATCATTGGCAAAACACTAGCATAAATCAGTTTTACAGGGAAACGGCCTTTTGCACCTCTTACTTTGGTGTGGCTCAAAGGTATTTCTATTCTAACCGACTCGGCATATACAACTATAGCAAAAATTAAAATTGTCGTTATAAGAGCTAGAATTTGACCCCTTCCAAAGAGTAGTTCTTGGAATCCTCCAGAAAATAAAGGAGATAATTGGACACTGCCTATTGCGATTCCAATCCAAGTTGGAATGAGTCCAGCTGTTGAAGTATCAGATCCAAGAGATAAAAATCCACCGACTAAATGTTGACTGACTCCTGCAACTATAAAGAGACCAACTCCAGAACCAATTCCCCATTTGGAAACAACTTCATCCATATAGAGGATGAAAATTCCACCAGCGAAAATTTGAGCAAATATGATCCATCTGACTGTATTTAGACTCACCCCTAATAGAGTGCTTACAGCAGGGTCTGCAGGTAAGAATGCCCCGGCAAAAACCATAGGGAATCCAGTTAAAACTACCATAAGAATAACTAGTAATTTTTGCAAACCTTGGTAAAATATTTGATCGGCTGGATCATTCATATCTAAACCTAGAAGGTCTGCACCACCTAGAAGCTGTAAAATTATGCTGGCAGTTACTATAGGACCAATTCCTAGTTGAAGAAGAGATCCCTGTTCACCGGCAAGAATTGATCTGAATTGACCAAATATATCTTGAGCATTGCCGCCCAAGCCATAAATTGTTACATTGGTCAGGAAAAAATAGATTACCAAGACTAAGAAAGTCCAGGTTATCTTTTGTCTGAAAGGTATATGTTTGATTGGTCGGGTGACTACAGGGAATTTAGAGAGAAGTGGAGCAATAGTTTCTTTCCAAGCCATGAGATTATTCCTCGTCTGTTGAAGAAACCTGTTTGGTTTGGACTACACTTCCACCAGCAGACTCTATATGAGATATTGCGTTTTTAGAAAAGTAGTCTGCAGTTATGTCAAATGCAAAATTAATCTGACCTGAAGAAAGTACTTTTATTGAGTCTGATTGGCAAATGTCTGGAAATATACTTCTAGCGTTTAGTTTGAATCCCCCTTGAATTTCTTCGGCTATTCCAGCTTTTATGAATTCCTGGATTTGTTCTTCTATGTCCTGGATATTGATGGAAAGTATTTCTCGGCCTTTTCGGGTGCTGGATGGGCGGGTGAAACCATGTTTTCCAAGTGGCTCGAATGAATGGATATTGTGTTTGTTCCTTCCTGCGTTTCCAACACCGCCTCGGTTGCCTGCGCCGCGGCGATTTTTATGAGTTCCTCCACCATGGGTTCGGGAGCCTCTTTGTCTTCTGCTTTTTATAGTGGTCATGAATTATCTCATCGAATTTAGGAGATTGTCTATCTCCTCTGTGGTGTGTTTTCCAAGTTCTCCCCCTTCTTTAGTTGGGTGTTTGATGCCATTGTGACCACCTCGTGGTGGGTGTAATCTAAGCACTGGAGAAAGTCCCTGGGCCCTTAGTGTAGTTTCTTCTGAAAGAATTGCCTGTGCTAGAGTGTTAACTGAATCATAATCTGTATTTTCAGACACCCAAGCATCGTTTATTTTTGCTTTTCCTTCAAGAGGTTCTGCTCTACGGGAAATAATTTTCTCCAATATGGGCAAACTTGGTTCCCCGTAAGCAACATAATCATGAACTTTGATTATCATTCCTCTGTATGTATCAGTCTCTGGAATGAGAGCGCAATGATTAACATGGTGCAAATTTAGCATTTTGAGAGTATCTCTTATGCGGAAAGTTATGTTTACTTCCCCACGTATTTGTACAATTGCCTTCATTAATTTGTCTCCTTCTTAGATGATATGTTCCGTTGCGTATTAGAGCTACGATAACGAGATGCATTATCTAATGCATTAAATGTAGCTTTTGCTAAATTCATTGTTGTGCGGGTGTTGCCATAGCATTTGGTCCATGCATCTCGTATACCAGCTAGTTCCAGAATTGTTTTTACAGTTGGTGCTGCAGCCAATCCAAGTCCTAATGGTGCAGGAAATAACTCAACTACTACACTTCCAGATTTTCCTTTTGCTTTGATTGAAAGGGAATGTGGTTCATTGGATCTATCTTCCCATGAACCTGCTCCGTGATGTACTTGGATTAGATTTAATTTAGCAGCAGCGACAGCTTTTTGAATTCCAGCTCCAACTTGGGTTTCGCGTGTTTCTGCATATCCAACAAATTCGGTCTTATCTCCGATTGCAACACAGCATCTGAATTTAACACGCCTGCCAGAATCGGTCATTCTCTGGACCATATTTATATCTATTACCCGATCTTCTATGTTAGGTAAAAGGTGATCTACAATTTCATATTCTTTTAAGGGCAATCCCGAGTTAAGAGCCCCTTCCATTGACGTTATATCCCCATTTAAGACCATATGTCCAAGACGAGTTCTGGGTTCCCATGTGTGTTCGACAGGTTCTGACGGCTCTTTTTTCCGTCTGTTATTTCTATTATGTTTATTGGAGTTGCTCATAGAGATGCCTCCTTGATTGTGTTGAGTACTTCGTCGAAATGGTTCGGCAATGTGGTGAGGTCGAAGTCATTGTGGAGCTTTGGCCCTCCGGATTCGGCGAAATTGGATATGTGTCCCCCCCGTATTCGTTCCCAGTCTCCAAATGCTATTTCGCTATGAGGACTATCTATGCCCGCATCAATTGCACCTTGGTGAACTGCGAAAACTTTCGATCCTTTTGTTCCTGAATGTATTCCCACATCCAATATAGCTTTGTCTATGCCCATAGAAAGCGCTTTTTTACCTAGTAAGAATCCAGTTAAATAAGCTGAAGGGAGATTATTTGTAGGTGCATTCCAACCATATTGTTGAAGATCTTTTGAGCTTGTAGATGCAATGGTATTGTCCCCCACAGGACCGAGTTCAATCATTTGTGTTGAAATATAGCTATTGCTTATTCTTACGGCTAGACGGAGAGTTCCAGACTTTAGCAGAGCTAGTCTCTGATGATAGTTTGTTCGTCCTTCTCTTCTTCGCCTCATAGGGACTTTATATCTAGGTCCGTTAGCCATTATTTATTACCACCATAATTATTTTCTATATGTGTTTTTAGATGTTGAGAACTTCTAAATTCTCCCCCAGTTGCTTTTCGGTAAACAACCCGATACTGTGTTGGATTTATGTCTCCATTTGATCTCAATTCTCTAAGAGTTTTTCTTTGAGAACGAATGGTTGAAATCCATTTTTTCTTTCGGTTTTGTCGTGCACCCGCCCGGCCTTTTCTTGACCCAAATCCAGATCTATGCCCATAAGCACGTTTACGGTTTTGTTCTCTTGCTCTTCCACGAGAATTTCCTTTTGCAGGTGTCGTCTTAATTATTTTTTGATCGATTAGATTGCGTATATCTTCTCTTGTTATGGCTTCTGAAAGTTGGTCTTCAGATTCTGGATCGAGCCATATACGGCGTTTGCCTACTTTGAGAACTTCAGATGCAAGTCTACGTTGAGTACGTAAATTTGTCATTTTAAAGACACCTCCTCGTATGAAGGATTCAGAACTCTAATACCGTTATCTTCTGCCATATCCTCTATATGCTCACGCTTTCTATTTCCTACAGATGATGCTATGCGTATTGCCTCTATAGAGGGGTCAATGCCAGAGATATCTTCTGGTCTGTATACATATACCTCTTTGAACCCACTAGAATGGCGTCCACGAATAGAAAGTGGAGACCTATATCCGGCCCTAACTACTTCGCCTTTTCCACCTCTTCTTCTTCTTTGTTTAGATTGAAGCCCGCGAGGTCTTCTCCAGGTTGACTTATGTTTGTTCTTTGTAAGTCTTTTCTTCTTATGACCATCCTGGCGATTGAAAGTTGGTTTTCCTTCACGTTGTTTTTGAGATAACAATCGTTTTTCTTCTGGCATGAGTTCAGGTGTTTTATCTGAATGCCCACGTGGTTGAAGTTCTGGATGTGAAGAATCGATGGCACCTATAGGAGAAGGAAGAGTTTCTTCAGAAACGTCTAAATCTCCGAGATTTGATTTTATACGTGCTGCTATAGCAGTACTGATTCCATCGACTGAAGATAGTTCTTCTTGACTAGCTTGTTTAAGATCATCTATAGTAGCAAATCCTGCTGCACTGAGATTTTCTGCACGAGATGGCGTTATGCCACCTACATCTAGTAGACTAGATAATGGTTTGGCCTCAGGACTAGAAGATAGTTCCTCAGTTCCCTCACCACCATTTTGCAATTCAATGAGTGATTCTTTTATGAGAGTTGCTAGAGATTCACTTATCCCAGATACCGCAGATATATCAGATACATCTGCAGAT
>Ga0209403_10001385_pt1 | contig 31656 bp, 28 predicted proteins | sample ArcticOcean_MG_C_8_FD_187440 | JGI IMG/M metagenome (GOLD analysis project Ga0209403, IMG submission 187440) | Marine microbial communities from western Arctic Ocean - ArcticOcean_MG_CB11_86 (SPAdes) (version 2) | ecosystem: Environmental > Aquatic > Marine > Oceanic | place: Arctic Ocean...
GAGCACGAGGTGCCACAGGGCGCGCTAACCCTGTCTCAGCATCTCGAACGACTTCGAATTAACGTCGCATTGCGGGAACGTGAATCGGAGCGGTTGGCAGTGGCGCTGACCTGATGATATACGTACGCAACACGCCCGATTAACAACTAATTTGAGGAGCACGGAAGACAGTTGAGTACCGAGAACGATACGCCATTCAACATCGCCCGGGTTGAGTTCACGTCGTTCCACGTCCACGGGTCACACCAGTGGGTGTTCGTCGAGATCACGGACGACAATGGGAACACAGGCTTGGCGGAACTGGCCGGCCCCGGTGCGACGACCGAGATAGCTGGGTTGACCGCCCAATATGCGGAACGCCTTAGGCTCTCGCCGCCAGTTGGTGAGTCTGATGTCACCGCACAATTAGGCCTGACTGTCGAAGAACTGGAAGCTGACCACACCAAGGCCACCACAGTGAGCGCACTGCGGACGGCCATAGCTGACGCGCAGGCTCGGCGATCGGGTGTCAGTCTTGGTGAGTTCTTCGGCGGACAGCGAACCAAATCTGTACAGCTCTACGGCAACATGAATAGATCCATGCTGCCCGATGACGACGGTCCAAGAGACAGATCGCCAAAGGCGTTCGCCGCGGCAGCACGTGAGGCAGTCAGGCGCGGGTACAAGGCTGTGAAGTGCGCCCCGTTTGATGAGGTGCGCTCCCCGTTCGAGGAGCCAGGGCTGCCGGAGGCGGCCAGATCTGGGATCGACCGCATCTTGGCGGTTCGAGAGGCCATCGGGCCCGATGTGCCGCTGTTTGTTGACTGCCACAGCCGATTCGACCTGGACTCCGGGATTGCTCTCGAAATCGCCCTCCGCGAGGCAAACGTCGCCTGGTATGAAGAAGCGGTAGACGGAATCGCGCAGCCAGATGTAATGAAGCGCATTCGCGAGAGGGCCATGACGGATGTCGCGGGCGCTGAGTCTGGGTACGGGGTCGGTCTTTTCCAGCGAATCATCGAGGGCCACGTGATGGACGTAGTTATGCCGGACATCAAGTTCTGTGGAGGCGCGGGTGAAGCCGTCGAGATTGGCCGGGTACTGGAGGCTATCGCCCCCGGGTCTGTTTCGATGCACTCGCCATCGGGTCCTGCTTCACAGCTGGCCAGCGCACACGTCACGGCGGCTTTTGGCGGGACACGGCCGCTGGAGCATGCATGGGGCGAGGTTGACTGGCGCCCATCAGTTCTGGAACCGGCAGAACGAATTGAGTCTGGCCGAATATACATACCTGACGGCCCGGGACTTGGCGCGAATCTCGACCAATCAACCGTAGAAGCGCGCGGTAGGCACTGGACGCTGTAAGACAAAATGCGTGAGCGATGATAAAGACAAATCAGTCTTATCGTGAACGCTTCCTGACCAGGTCGCGGCTAATCGACTATCTCCAGAATTTAAATATAAGCTCCGGCTCTGTCACCGACACGCTTTACGTAACGCCAGATCCCGGGATAATTCCGGAGTGGGAATGGCTTCCGACTGCTGCCTTGAGCTCACCAAACGGGCTAGTTCTGGTGAACTGGTCCTCCGGACAGGCCGCGTTCGGCGCGCCTTTCGCTATCGACATCGACGATGGTGATCGTATGGCTGACGGCCCGTACTTTGCCCCACTCATCGAATCCCTCACGAGACACCGGACGATTGCATTCATTCTGCTAAGACTCGGTTCCTTTGCGGTGGGGGTCGCTAAGGATGAAAAACTTATCTCGAGTAAAACGGGCACGCGCTACGTAAAAGGCCGGCATCGTAAAGGCGGTCAATCCCAACGTAGATTTGAGCGCAACCGTGAGGTCTGGATAGCGCGGTTATACGACAAGTTATGCAAGACCGCACTGGACCGGATAGGCCCGTTTGAACATGATCTGGACGCTATCGCTATCGGCGGAGATCGCCATGTGCTGGAAGGATTCGCTAAGCGTTGTAACTTCGCCGACGCATTACGAAGTCGGTTGCCGACCATCGAAGTAGCGGTAGATCGTCCAAGCCTGAAATTTTTAGAACAAGCCGTCATCAGTGCATGGGGGTGCCACGTTTGGGAAGTGGAACCGTGATCCAGGAAACATTGATACCACCACAGCATGAATTTCTGGATCATGTTACGTTTTTCGTCACAAACTCCGGGAACTCCGAAGATTATCGTGGCCCCGGAGGCGGCCGGGAGGGATCATGAGGGTTCTGGTAGTCGATGACGACCCCGACATTGCAGAAGCGGTGACCGCTGTGGTCAGTGTCAAATGGCCTGACGCCAAAATCATTGAAGCAGCCGACGGGAATGCTGCCATCGAACACGTGCACCGTGAACAGCCGGACATCATCGTTCTGGATGTCGGCCTGCCGGACATGTCCGGATTCGATGTAATGCGTAAGATACGTGAATCGTCAGAAGTACCCATCGTGATGCTGACTGCCCGTGATGGACACATGGACAAGGTCGAAGGCCTCGAGTTCGGCGCCGATGACTACATCACGAAGCCGTTTGCACCTATGGAGTTGCTGGCCAGACTCAGCGCCGTATTACGCCGCACCCAGCGAGTTACTGATATATCGGACCAAGAGACCTTCAAAGAAGAAGGCTTGCTGTTCGATTTCGCCGCACATGAAGTAACTTACGGGAGTGAGAAAATCCCGCTCACCCCTCTGGAGTACAAGTTGCTGGCACAGTTCGTCCAGGGCTACCCACACGTTGTCTCGCACGAAAAACTGCTGAGAAGCGTGTGGGGACCCAATTATGTCGGTGAGAGTGACTACCTGAAGGTACATGTGCAGCGAATACGATCTAAATTCAGAACGGTCGCCCCGGGGTTTGACCCCATCGCCAACGAACGCGGTGTGGGCTATCGACTTAATCTGGTCTACGAACGCTAAATTCTGGCCCGCGGGCCAGTTGCCCGCCCGCCTCACCGCGCCTAATATCGCCGCTGTAGCGCATACGCGCGTGCCTCCCAAGCATCTCGTCTCTCGCAGTTAAAGGGGATTCCATGACCACAACCACCAAGGAACGCGTCGCCTATTTCAATGGCGAGATAGTCCCCGAGAGCAAAGCCCTCGTCTCGTTCCGAGATCGCAGTTTCAAGTATGGCGATGGTGCGTTTGATATGACGCGGACCTTTGGGCACAAGATTTTCAAGCTAGAAGAGCACATCTCCCGGTTCTCAAACACACTCAGGTACTTTCAACTCGATCCCAACATGACCGAGAAACAGATGATCGATAAGTCCATGGAGGTTCTTGAGGCGAACCTGCCTTTGATCGACGAGACCGAGGACTACTGGGTCGGGCAACGGGTCAGTCGCGGAACGGACATCGTTGGTGGCGACATGTGGGAGCACGAAGGCGCCACCGTGGTTATTGAGTGCACGCCACTCCCTCTGAAGGCACGAGCTCCGTTGTTCAAAGACGGCATCGACGTGATCGTGCCATCTGTACGACGCACGCCGCCAGAATCCTTGAGTCCCAGGGCCAAGTCACACAACTACCTGAACCTGATCATGGGCGACCTTGAGGCGAAGGCCTACAACCCGGCCGCGTGGGCCGTTCTGCTGGACATGCAAGGCAATTTTGCGGAGGGCATCGGCTCCAACTTTTTTACCGTCAAAGACGGAGTCATCCACACCCCGCGATCACAGTTCGTGCTTGGCGGAATCAGCCGTGAGACGGTGATGGATCTCGCCAAAGGACTGGGAATCCCCGTGGTTGAGGACGATATCGATCCATTCGATGCATATGTCGCTGACGAGGTATTTCTGACCTCCACAAGCCTCTGCATATGCGGCGTGAGGACCGTGAACGGAAAGCCCATAGCAGACGGCACCACACCGGGCCCGATCACAAAGGCGCTCATGGACGCTTACGTTGATTTCGTCGACTTTGACTGGGTGTCTCAGTACACAAGTCGTTTAGAAGCGTAGGCGTTCCACAAACAATGGCTGAACCTATCAATTCATGGCCGTCAGGCCGGTCAAAGTTGATGACCGCCCATGAAGCGGTTGAGCGTTTTGTAAATGACGGCGATACGGTCTACTCCGGCTTCAACATAATCTCGTTCGCCCTCACGAATGAGATCATCCGTCAGGGGATAAAGGGACTTAAGGCAGTGGCCGGATCCGTGACACCCAACGTCACGATGATGTCGATAGACGGCAACGTAAATCGCATCGAGACCGGCTACCTTAGTGGGACTCTGAGGAGTAAACCGTTCCAGGAAATGATGCGGGACGGCCGTGTGAAGTGGAACGACTACACAAACATGACGATCACCCTTCGCCTTATGGCGGGCGGGCTTGGCATGCCGTTCATCTGCGCCAACTCTTTCCTCGGGACCGACTATCTCCTCGAAGAAACGATGAACCACTCCCGCAGCCTCAAAGAGGATCGGAGGCGGGAGGACGGCAGCATTGCACCACCGTACGCAGTGATCGATTCACCGTTTGATGGCCGAAAAGCGCTTCTGTACCCGGCGTTGAAGCCCGATGTGGCTATCGTCCATTGCCAGCGGGCGGATGAAGAGGGAAACGTTCAGGTCTGGGGTCCACAAGCGGATACCAAGTGGGGACTGTGGTCCTCAAAAAATGTTCTCGTGACTGCCGAGGAGATCGTTCCGCGATCGGTTATCTCAACGGAGCCGCATTTCACGATAGTGCCCGGGTTTAAGGTGAGTGCCGTCATCCACGAGCCGTGGGGCTCTCACCCCAGCGGGCTTAACGGCTATTACCGGGCTGATCGGGAATGGGCAGGCCTGACAGGCGCAGGTATGACAACTTGGCATGGGGCCCGTGAGTATTTGGATGAATGGGTATACGGCACAAAGAATCACGCCGACTACATCACCAAATATAAGGATCGATTTGGCGAAGACTTACTTGACAACCTGAGGGTGAAAGACACGATGGCCCCGGAACAGCCAGCGAGGTACGGTTGGCGGTGATTACGTGTCTATAAATCTGGACGACTACACACGCGCAGAGATGATGATCATCGCAACTGCGCGCCAGGTCCGGGATGGTGAATCAAGCATCGTAGGCATGGGCCCGCCACTCCTGTCTGCGGCTCTGGCAAAGTATCACCACGCGCCGAACATGTGGTATTGCACCGAATCGGGGCCACTTGATTGGATTCCCACCAGTCGGGAGCTCCCGGCCCCAATCGGCATCGCAGATCACAGCCTTACTCAGGGGTCCGCAATGTCTGGAGACATGGTCGATGCTTTGGGCGCGTTCGTGAACGGGGGGTGGGCGCAGTCAGCCGTACTACAGGCAGCGCAGATCGACAGGTTTGGGAACCTGAATACGATGTTGGCGGGCACGTTCGAAGACCCGATACGCAGGCTCCCTGGCACGGGTGGCAATGCCGACATCGGCGCTTCGGTGGAACGCGTTATTTCGACGATGCCACTGGAGACACGGCGCTTCAAAGAGCGCGCGGATTTCCGGACGACCGCAGGGTATATCGACGGGCCAGGTGGGCGGGCCGAAGCAGGTCTCGCTCCGCAGGGACCAAATAAGTGCGCAACAACGATGTGCGTGTTCGGGTTCGACACGGAGGACGGCGGTACAACCGGTTCATGCGAGATGGTTCTTGAACAACTCTTCCCCGGCGTATCGCTGGAAGAGGTTCAGACCACCATCCCGTGGAACCTGAAGGTGTCACAGGATCTGACCTATATGGACCCGCCTACGGAAGAAGAGTTGGTGTTGCTACGACATCTGGATGACGGCGGGAATCACCTTATCCCCGGACGCTATTGATTTCATCGATCACCTGCCTCCGCGGAAGTAAACTTAATTAGTGTCCTCTAACGTCGACAATCGAAACGATGAAGCATCGCCTACGCGGCAGACGAGTTCCTCTTCTCCGCCGATGACCGATCTGCGTCGTCGTCCGTTAAGTCTCAAGTCCGGGCTGTTCGTGTTGTTCGTCACCACACTGTGGAGCGGAAACTCGATCGCGATCAAGGCCGGACTTGATTACGCGCCCGCCCTGAGGCTGGGTTGGATGCGGATGCTGGCCGGGTCCGTCGTAATTTTGTGCTGGGCCATATACACAAGGGCTGATCTCAAAATCCATCGTAGCGAGTGGTGGCCTTTGATCTCGTTGTCCGTGTTCTTCGGAGTCCAGATCATATTCATGAACCTGGGCATCAAGTACACGACGGCCGGGCACGCAACCGTGTTGATCGTTACTTCATCGATCTGGATCTCAGTCCTATCCCATTTCTTTATCCCGGGGGACCGGCTGGCGCCAGTCAGGCTTATCGGGATCATGGTCGCTTACGCCGGGATCATCGTGATCTCGGCGGACTCTCTACGAGAGCCCGGCGCCGAGAATCTGATCCTGGGAGACATACTCTCCGCCATTTCTGGCTTCCTGCTCGGCGCAAGAATTGTTTACAACGCCAGGCTCGTGTCGCGCATCGATCCAGCGAAGATGCTGTTGTTCCAGGCGGCGGTTGGCACCGTCGCTTTCATCATCATTAGCTTCATATTTGAACCTGCCCCATGGTTGTGGACGTGGCAATTAGCCGTTTCACTCTTCTACCAGGGCATGGTGATCGCCGGGTTCGGCTTCCTAGCCATGCTTCTGATGAGCAAATACTTCTTTCCGTCCCGTATCAGTGCAATATCCCTTACCCAGCCCGTCACCGGAATACTCCTCGCATGGTTGATTCTGGACGAAGAGCCTAGCGAGCTTTTGTGGGTGGGTGGCATCCTTATCATGGCGGGAGCGCTGATCGCACAGAGGCGCAGTTCTCCTGCGAAACCCGATCATTCGACACCACCGGTGAAACAGCCATCATCCGGCGGAGACGCGTAAAGAAATTGGCGGGCATTAAACGTAGGCCCCTGACCCCGCGCGCCGGCGCATTTGCCGTCATGGTCGGGATCTTCTGGAGCGGCAACTCCATCGCCATTAAAGCCGGCCTAGATTACGCCGGCCCGCTCCGTATTGGATGGATGCGATTCGTCGCGGGCGCGCTGGTGACGCTTGTATGGGCGATCTGCACAAAGGCGGACCTCCGGATCCACCGGGAAGAGTACAGACCGCTAATATTGCTCGGCCTGTTGTTCACGGTTCAGCTCGTATTCATGAACCTTGGCATCAAGTACACAACCGCCGGCCACGCCCTCTCTTTGAATGTAACAACGTCCATATGGACGGCCCTACTGGCACACTTCTTCATCTCCGGAGATCGCCTCGAAAGAGGACGATTCCTGGGAATCCTTGTCGCGTACGCCGGCATCATCGTTATCTCCTTCGACGGCTTACGGTCCGGCGTGAACAGGGACATATTGCTGGGCGATGGACTGTCGCTTATCTCAGCATTTCTTCTCGCAGCGCGGCAGATCTTTGCCGCCCGGCTTGTCGAAGGGATCGATCCCAGCAAACTACTGCTCACGCAGTTCCTCATGGGAACGATCTTCTTCATCGCAATGAGTGCCGCCTTAGAGTCCGAGCCATGGTCATGGGCATGGGAGTTGTGGACCTCTCTTGCCTATCAGGGGATCTTGATCGCCGGCTTCGGATTCATCGCGAGCCTGTGGTTGATCACACGCTATTTCCCTTCTCGTCTGGCCGCCCTCGGGCTGATATCACCGATCAGTGGGATCCTACTTGCGTGGGCCATCCTTGGCGAAACACCGACCTCCAACCTGTGGGCGGGGGCGGTTCTCGTAATGCTAGGAGCGGGATTGGCTCAACGGCGGAAGCGCTCGGCAGCCAACTGATCTTTAGCGGTTGGAATCGTCGTCCGGAACCGCGTTGACCGTGCCCAGATGCGGGTGTACCTTCCCGGCAATGCCACCACCCCAGCATCGCAGCATCACTCCGCGCGCAGGTGCTTTCACCATCTTCGTTTCGGCGTTGTGGTCCGGCAACTCAATCGCCATAAAATCCGGGCTAGAGTACGCGCCGCCTCTGCGCCTGGGCTGGTTCCGATTTCTCACCGGCGCCGTCGTCATCGTAATTTGGGCGATATACACACGCGCAGACCTGCGTGTCCGCCGTAGCGAGTTACGGGTCCTAACCATCCTCGGCCTGCTCTTTTGCGTTCAACTCGCATTCATGAACCTAGGACTGAAGTACACAACTGCCGGGCACGGCGCAGTGCTAACCGTGACATTCCCGATCTGGATGGCGATCCTGGCCCATTTCTTCATAGCCGGAGATCGGCTTGTCCCATCTCGTCTTATCGGAATCCTGGTGGCCTATGTTGGCGTGGTGGTGATCTCGCTGGACGGTCTTGGAGGAGATGCATCTGGTGAAGTATTACTGGGCGACATACTCTCGATCATCGGAGGCTTCCTTCTGGGCGCACGCCTCATATACAACGCCCGGCAATCTGGAAAAATTGACCCAAACAAACTGCTTCTTACACAGGCGGCGTTCGGCGCAGTGGTATTTATCCCCGCAGGCCTGATTCTTGAAGGCGAACCATGGTTGATGAACAAGGAACTCGCCGTTTCCATCTTCTACCAGGGTGCCGTGATCGCCGGGTTTGGATTTATCTCCAACCTGTGGCTCATCCAGCGATATTTGCCATCCCAGGTCGGTGTGCTGAACCTGAGCCAGCCGATCTTCGGGATCATCCTGGCCTGGTTGATCCTGGACGAGCCGCTCACTAATTTATTGTGGGCCGGCGCGATTCTCGTGACGCTCGGTGCTGGCCTGGCGCAACGCAGGAACCGCAGCGCGAATACTCCACCTAGCAACTGTTTGAGAACTACTTCTGGATCGGCAACCCCGAATATCAGTATTACCGGCACCGATGAATAAGGCGATTTAGGCCCGGGCACATACGCAGCGATCATATAATCGGGTCCTCCCGATACGCTTTAGTTCTACAGCTTCTCCCTAATTCGTTTTTTGGAGGATCGAAAGGAAACGACCGTGGCCACCTTGAGCAGACGCGCCGTAGACATCATCGATTCTCGCCTCTGGCACCACCTTGCGCTCGGGGTTCACCCAGCATGTGCCATCGCAGCGTACAAAGACGGTGAACTCGTCGTCGACATGTACGGCGGAGAGATCGGATCCGGGGACGGCTCCAAGGTTTCTAAGGACACCCTGTTCAGCATCTGGTCATGCGGCAAGCCGATGGCTGCAGCATGCCTCTGGGTGCTTAAAGATCAGGGAAAAGTGGACTGGGACGATCTAGTCGGAGACATCTGGCCGGGCTACGGGATCAATGGCAAAGAGTTCACAACCGTCCGACACGTGCTGACCCACCAATCGGGAGTGCCGACTACGCCGAGGGCGATCACTGAAATGGCGGCCAGTGAGAAGTTTGACTGGGCGACAATAGTTGCCGCAATGGAGTCCGCTGAAGCGGAGTTTGAACCCGGTTTTGCGATCGAATACCACAGCATGACTTTCGGATTTCTTGTGGCAGAACTGGTGCAACGAATCTCGGGACAGAATTTCGAAGAGTTCTTCCAGGCGGAGGTTGCCGGGCCGCTCGGGTTAGTTGACACCACGTACGCGCTGCCTGCCGAAAAGATGCCTCGATTGGCCAGATTAAAGGCGATGCCAAGTTTCACCGACCCATCTCTGGCCGATCAGGGCAATGCTGAACTTTTCAAGGCCCACCCGGCACCGGGAGGAAACGGCACCTCGACCGCTCGAGACCTGGCGCGGTTCTACAGCGTTCTCGTACATGACGGTTCTATCGACGGCAAACAGTGGTTGAGCCTTGAGACGATCGCAGATGTAACTTCACTGCACGCCCAAGGTATCGGTCCAATTTCCGACAGCGAGTACAAATTTGGCCTTGGCCTACAACTTGCGAACGATGGGCCGGGCCGGATGGGAGATGCTCCGGGTCCTCGTGTGTTTGGACACGGCGGAGTCGGCACCTGCGTCAGCTGGGGAGACCCAGACCTGAAGGTGGGCGTTGCCATCATTACTACCGGTTTGCAACCAGATGAAGTTAACGACCCACGCCTGCAGATGTTCTCACAGCTTGTGCGCGACGCGTTGACCGGGTGATGCCCGGTTTGGAATCGAAAGGCGTGTTTCCGGGGGTGCAGTGGGAGTCCGGTGACCCCGAGACACTCGGGTTTGACTCAGCACGGCTTGCCGCGGTCGGCAACTGGCAGAGTGATCACGCTGAGGGTTCACCGTACCGGCTGCTTGTGGTGAGGCACGGCCAGATTGCGGCAGAGTGGCATGGCGGTGGTATGGGGCCGGAAGATCTGCAAGGGCAAGCGTCCGCTTCAAAATCGACCTATGCGACGGTGCTTGGGATAGCGATTGCCGAAGGTGTGATCAGCTCGGCGGACGATCTCGTGGCTAACTACTATCCAGAATTCCTGGATGTCGCCCCGAACGAGGGGCCTAAAGAGAATCGTTACGCCTTCCCAGACAACGCCAGAATCACATTTCGGCAGATGATCGGCAACATGTCCGGCTACATGAAGCCCGAAGAATCACCCGGGCGCACGTTCAACTACCAGACATTTGGAATGAACGTAGTTACACACGCCCTAGCGTCCGAGTACTCGTTGTACCGCACATCTTACCCAGAGCGCGGCGCCGGATTTGGAAGGCTTACCGAACGTAAGTTGCGCAACCTGATCGGCGGATCATGGAAGTGGGTGTACTCCAATTTTGATCTCCAACCGAACGCAAAACTTGGTATTTTCGGCTACGCAACGACGTTCCAGATGACAGCCCGTGATATGGCCCGGTTGGGGCTTCTCTGGTTGAACGATGGGGACTGGGCGGGAAAGCAGATCGTGCCGGCCGGGTGGATACGGCAGGCGACTCGTGTCTCCGACATGCTCCTCCAGCATGAGCCCAACTCGCTGTGGCAATACGGCCTTGGTTTCTGGTGCAATGACCAAGGAATGCTGTGGCCCAACCTTCCAACAAACTCGTTCGCCGCTGTCGGCGCGGGAAAGCAGTTCATATGGGTCGACCGTGAGCATGATCTGATCGTCGTGCAAAGTCCCGGGACTTTTGAGGGTTCGTTCAGCCCCGCTATCGGTATGCAGGCGGCCGAGCAAGTACTAACCGCACTCGCATAAGTGCCAATCCTCGATTCGCGTCTCGTCTATCAATAATTTTACAAAATCCAGGTTCCACACGAGGGCCTCTCTCCGTGTATTGTTCACGCCGTTGCTGATCACCAATATTCGTTAACCGGGAGAACGTGCATGAAAATCAAGCAGATTCGCGTCGTAGACTTGGATATCCCGGTAACACCCCCAAAGTCCAAACCCACCCGACCAGCGGCAAACAAGGTTTCTGCCCGGCGAGCACTCCCAATCAACTACTATCCGGAGTTCGCAACCGAATTCGGGAAGATGCCCGGTGCAAGTGCGGGAGATGTCTGGGTCCAGGTGATCGCAGAGGACGGCACCTTTGGGCTTGGCGCCTGTAGTTACGGGGAGCCTGTGGCGGCGTTGATCGACTATCACTACGCCCCACTGCTTGAAGGTAGAGACGCACTCGCAACGGAACTCCTGAACGACCTGATGTGGCGTTCCGTGCAGAACTACGGTGCAAGCGGTCTTGCCACAGTCGCACGGTCTGGCGTGGATCTGGCCCTCTGGGACCTCAAAGGAAAGCTGCTCGATGTACCGGTGTACAGCCTCCTCGGCGGTCCGGTCAGGGACAAGGTTCCCGTATACGCGACCAGCGACGACCTGGACTGGTCGCAGGAACTAGGCTTTAAGGCGTTCAAGATCAGCAATCCGGCCCATTACCGGATGGGCCTAGACGGTGTGAACCTGGCTGAGGAACATATAGCGAAAGCCCGCGAACAGGTCGGGCCAAACGCAGAGTTGATGTACAACCCGGTCAGTTCGTTCAACGTCGAGTTCGCTATCAGGGTTGCGAACCGTGTCCGGCCATACAACCTCCGCTGGTTTGAAGAGCCGCTTATCTCCAGCGACCTCGAGGGCTACGTTGAACTGAAGAAAGCGGTTAACTGGGTCCCGATCGCTACAGGCGAGCACCACCACGGACGGCAAGCTTATCGACAGCTCGTCGAGAGACGGGCGGTAGATATCCTACAACCGGACATGAAGTGGTCCGGCGGGCTGACTGAGGTGATGAAGATCTACACCATCGCCGAGGCTGCTGGCCTGATCACCGTGCCGCACACTTCCGCGGGCACGCCCTGGGGCCAACATTTTGCTGCCGCAGCGCCGGAGTCCCCTATCGCCGAATACTGGATGGGCAGTGATCCTGGAATCCCGTTAGAAGAAGTATGCCCGATTCCCGGAATGCCAATGCCGAAGGACGGATACGTGACGCCGTCCGACGCTCCCGGGTTCGGTATGGAGATCAAATCGGAATGGATTGGCCCCTGGGATCACACGGCGGCGGCCAGAGCGCGGGGCATCGCATAGTCTTGGTGCCCGCCGCACAAAGGTTTCGTCGGACTTAGTCTCCTACGGCGTCGAACACCGGCCGCCAGTCACCATCGACCGACCACGTAAGCTGACTGGCGATGTTATCGTGCGGTCGGAAATCGATCTTGACGTCTTCTATCCGCTCACCAATGACTTCGATATCTTCCAAGGTGAGCCTGCGCAGCTCCATAGCGTAGCGGAGGTAGCCAACCTGGCTCAGGCGATAGCCCATCGCCTGCAACCCGACCACATCTGCAGCGATGCTGTGTGCTGAAGCTAGCGTGATCTGGGAGTCGATGGGATCCCCGTTGACCGGTCCATTGCCCTGCATGCCCTCGGTGCCATCAAGGACCGTGAGATCAGGAGCAACATGCTGCGCCATCTTGGCGAGGGTAAGGTTGATCGCCTTACTGCCTTGGTGGATCTTCTGTTTTTCGGAGCGGCCGGCCAGTGTCCCGACCAAGATGTTCTTGAGTCCGAGCGTGACCACGACGTCGTTGTGTGTCTTGGTTCGTGTCACGGAGACGACGTACGACTCCGACATCGTGCGTGACATGTTGAGGTACTGAGCATTCAGCTTGTCATCAAAAGAGGCAACCTTCACGGTCTCATCCGTATTGAGATCGAGCCACGTGATATTGAACTCGGCAGCGAGTGGACGGTATCCGTAGTTATCAAACCCATCGTCTGCAGTTCCGATGGCCGGTCCGGCAGCGATAGTGAACTCGGTGACGCCTTTGCCCTTGAGAAAGGTCAGCGTTGACCGCACGGCGTCTACAGGAGTCGCGCTCAACTGGTTGAGAGTTGAAACGAAGTTGGGCTTGATCAAGACCGGCCGGTCTGGAATCTGGACCTGATCTGATATGAGAGCCAAGGCCTCGGGAACAGTGCTGGTTCGGTCAGACCCGCTAACGAGACTTACCTTGATCTTTCCGTCGGACATGTTCGTCTCACTCCCATTGATTCCTGCATCAACCCGGTCAGCAGATGCTCTGGTTAGTAAAATAATCTTACGGCATATCAGAGACTGACCGCTCCGACTTGCCGAGGGGGCGCTCTCTCAAAATAATGCCGGGGTAAGTGAATTTAATATCGGAGTATATGAATGACCAGCGAGACACAGGGCGACAAACGCATTCTGGTGACGGGTATGAGCGGACTGATCGGCGGCATGGTCGGTCGGTCGTTGGCGCAGAAAAACTACGTCCGTGCGTTAAACCGCCAGGTTGTTGACGGAGTGGACTGCGTACGGGCGGACATCTCTGACCTAGACGCAATCCGTCCAGCGTTTGAGGGGATCGATACCGTGGTGCACATGGCCGCATATCTGGGACCAGAGTTCTCAGGCCAAGTGTCCGGAAATCTTATCGGCGCCTACAACGTGTTTGAAGCAGCGCGTGAGGCAGGCGTTAAACGCGTCATATTTGGTAGCTCCGGTGCCACGCAGATGCAGTACGAGGTAGATGAACCAGTAAAGGCGATGGTCGAGGCGCGCTGGAATGATGTGCCTTCACCCCGGCCGATCCTCACTCCGCAGGACCCGCCACGTCCCAACGGTATATACGGCGCCGCAAAATTATGGGGCGAGGCCCTCGGCCGCTACTACTCCGACGCGCACGGCATGTCCGTGATATGTGTCCGAATTGGGCGGGTTGTCATCGAAGACTGGCCGTACGACGCCCGGCACGCAGCGGTGTATTGCAGTCATCGCGACGTCATTCAGATGATCGAGAAATGTGTATATGCTCCTGAATCAGTTCGCTTTGACCTGTTTTATGCGGTCTCCAATAACCGCGGCCGCTATCGCGATATCGACCACTCACGGGAGGTGATCGGATTCGTGCCAGAGGATGGAATCCCGGAATGGCCCATGGAGCGTCCCGGATAAAGTCGCAAAATTCCGGGCTTTTGTCCAAACATTGGAACTCATCGGAACGCGCATAGATTCCCTCGTGAGTTGTGGAGAGTGCATCTCTAATATTTGTTGTTGATGCGCTATGAAACGGAGATCGTCATTAAGGCGATCCCGAACAAACGCACACATCAGCACTATGCGCCTTCACACCCCTCACCCACATACACCTGCGGCATTCGAACAATCCCACATCAGAGGCCGGGTGCGGCCGTACATTACCCAGGCGACGCTGGCCTCATTTGCTCTTCTTGTGATTTTGGTCATCGAGCAGGGAGTGTCCGACGGCATCATTGTCGTCACTATCGCTTCGTCTACAGCGACCGTGTTTGTTATACCGCACTCGATCGCCTCTTCCCCTAAGAGGGTCATCGGCGGTCACGTTGTCAGCGTGCTCGTTGGCCTTGCGCTCTGGGGCGGGCTTCACCTTGTGACCGGCGGTCACGTCAGCACTGCATCCAATTTGCAGATCGACATCTTCGGAGCGGCGGCTGTTGGACTGGCTGTGCTGGTCATGGCGACTACGAATACGGAGCATCCTCCGGCCGCGGGAACGGCCTTCGGCATCATCGTTGTAGGCCTGTCGTTCACCTTCATCGCCTTCATTTTGAGCGCGGCCGTAATCCTCTCGATCGTCCGGTTCTTGCTTCGGAACAGGCTCCAAAACTTACTCTAGACGTCCGCTATCTTGAGAACCAAGCGCGAGAACGCCGCCGGGCCTTTCGGCCACGGCGGCGTTCTCGTATTTGTCTTACTCTCGCTGACTGGCCGTACTTAGCGGTCAGCCGGAGTAAGTGGCGATTCCAGGTAACGCCAGAGATCACTGTCGACGTTCAAAATCAACGTCGCATCGCTCTCCAGCAGGTTCTTGTAGGCCTCAAGAGACCGTGTGAACGCGTAGAACTCCGGATCCCGGCCTAGTTGTTCGGAGAGGATCGAGATCGCCTCTCCTTCAGCCTCACCAATAATCCTTGCGGAGTCACCTTGAGCCGATTGCGTGATGATTTGGACTTTCCTGTCCACCTCAGCACGTTTCTCAAGGTCAATCTGCGCACCTTCCGCACGTTCCTTAGATGCGATCCGTTCACGCTCAGCCCTCATCCTGTCGAATACCGAGGATGCAACTCCCTGTGGGAAGTCAGCGCGCTTGATACGAACATCGAAAATCTCGATACCGAACACGTCGTTCAGAGGAACCCGGTAACGGAAATTTTCACCTTCTAGATCGAAATCTAGGGGAGAAGAACTGTTGATGATCGACTCCAACTGGTCCGGAGTTGGAACCCGATCTCTAATGGCATCTTCACCCTCTGCCACTGCCTTCCCGGCGATGACGATCGACAGGCTGGAGTCCCTCAATCCACCAGGAAGCAGTTCGGCCTCAGATCGCTGGATGTCCAGGAGCTTCGACGAAGCGGTTACCCGCGCCATGATCTCCTCACGTGTCTCATCGATGATCTCAGATTGGAGGTCCAGTGCTACCTCACGACGCAGGTTTGAGTTGACAATGTCGCCCACTCGCGCCTCGGCGTTGCCTTCCGTGCGGAGAGCCTGGAAGAACATCAGCGGATCCGTGATTCTGTAACGAGCGTACGCATCGATCACGAGCGTCCGCTTGTCGAGAGTCAGCAGTGAAGAAGGTGGTGCGTCAACACGAAGCAGACGTTTGTCCAGCTTGGTCACGGACTCAACGAACGGAACCTTGACCGCAAGTCCAGGATTCATCTTGGACTCTCTAAATTCTCCAAGACGAGTAACGATCGCCACCTGCGTCTCGTCAACCTTGTAGAGAGCTTGAGAAGCAACGATCCCTGTGATTATCAGGACTACAAGAAGTGGGATTGCAATTTTACGCATCTTACTGCCCTCCCCCTGAGCTCGTATTACCGGTAGAGGACAAGGGCAGGAACGGCAAAACGCCATCTGCCACATCCCCTGTCACAACAAATTTCGTGGTCCCCGGCAAAATGATTTCCATCGCTTCCAAGTACAAGCGTTGACGGGTGACATCCTTGGAGTTCAGGTAACCCTCAAGGAGTTCTTTGAACCCGTCAGCCTCACCCTGTGCCAGCGCTATACGACCCTGTCTGAAACCTTCAGCCTGCTCAACGATCCGAGCCGCTTCACCTTGAGCCCTCGGCAACTGGTCGGCCTCGTAAGCGTCGGCCAAGTTTCTTAACCGTTCTTTCTCCTCCTGAGCCACCACTACGTCTTCAAACGCATCCCGTACTTCTTCCGGCGGATTCACGTTTTGAAGCAGCACGGAGATGATGCTGATGCCGGCACTGTAATTGGTGAGGATTGTTTGCATCTGGAGGCGTGTGTCCTCCTGAATCTGTTCACGACCCTCGGTCAGTGCGTCGTCGATCGTGCGAGCCCCCACGACCTGGCGTAACGATGTTTCAGCAATGTCACGCAGGGTTCGTCCGTCAGGCCTGCCGACGGTGACACCTCTGTCCAAGTCCCCGGGGTCGTCAACCTCGAACAGGTAGTCTCGAAGGTCCGAGATCTTGTACTGGATCACGGCACCAACGTCCACGATGTTTTCGTCACCCGTGATCATCTGGGCCTCTACGGAGACTAGTGTTACTGACGCTGTTCCTTCAGTTCCACTTCGGAATCCCAGTTCAAGGGTTCGCGTCTGCGTCACTTGAACTACGTCACGTTGACCTACCGGTGACGGCCACCACCAATTCAGTCCGGAACCGGCTGTACTGTTGTATTTCCCGAACAGGCGCAGAGACGCTTCTTCATCAGGATCAACAGTAAACACTCCGGAAGCCAGCCATATGACGGCGGCGACGATCATGCCGATCAGGATGATCAGGCTTATACCGCCCCCACCGAGAAATCCAAGGGGCGGAACCCCCCCCTTAAAACGTCCGATAAGGTCTTCTAAAGAGACTTGCTCCCGACCGGCGTTTCCTCCGTTGTCTCCACCACCATCTTCTGGTGGGCGGTACATTTCGTCTCGGCCCATCCGAGGCATGGGATCGCTACCAGCGGCCATTATTACTCCTGCCAGCGGCGTTCATTCGGTCGCCGCCCAGCGGTGGCACAAAAGCCCCGCCTGATTTCAGTTCACTGACACCTATAACGGAACGTGATGCGAACCGGTGAAAGTGTCGGGTTATTAGATTGGCTGACAAGCGCCACTGCTGACCATTGCCAGACCATCCTGAAGTATACCCGAGGCACGCGCATATTCCTGTACTTAAAGTATCTGGTTTTCTTTTAGGGCCATGGCTTCCGTAGTCACAAACGGGTTAATCGCCGATTCGCTCTTCGAACGCCGATCGCTCCCGGTCAAGACGTTGAAGAAATCCCTCGTAACTGTTTATCCCCTGTATGGTTTTTACGAGATCGGCAACGTTTTCGACGTACATTCTCAGCTCTTGTACCTGCTCACCTATCGGGCTAACCGAGGCAGGGTTGTCACCGTACGAACCATTGAATGCGAAGTAAGCCTGGTTGATTTTCCGGATAAAAATCCCGTGGCCATGAAGGTCAATTCGCCTCTTATCCATGTACGCCTCGGCCCCGTATACGTTGCCATCTTCAAGTATTTCGTCAACGTTTATGCGCGTCTCGCGCATAAACTCACGAAACCTGAATTCCCCGGAATTCGGATATACGTCAGGTATGAACGGGTCCGGGGGGGGCAGAGTCTCGCCGGTAAGGCGCTCATAGGTAAGCCGTCCCACCTCTTCACCAAACAGGTTGGCGACCGTTTCATTGACCGTCGCCAGATCACCGCTAGTCCAATACGCACGCCCCAATGGCTTGAAGATTAGATAGGCATGGAGCCACTCGTGCGCCGCGACATCCAACGTTGACAGCAGGTCACGATCATTCGGAATTACGGTTGGGAACGTCGCCACACCGCCAGTGCCGAGCACAATGGCTGACAGCCCAGAGTTGTCGTAAACAGCGTCTTCCACGGCTTGTCGCTCGGTCAGAGTGATGTCGGAATCGATCAGGATCGATTCCAGCCGATGAATACGGTCTCGCGGTGAAGTGACAAGAACTCGCGGGGTAGAGTCCAGCCTGAAATCGACGGGAGGCCATGTAACCGGGCCAAGTTCGCCGATGCCCAAATCCCGGAGAACGGCGTCAATGATCGATTCCATCAGTTCCTCAACGTCATTCCGTAACCCACGGCGTTCTTTCTCAAGCTCATCAAGATGATCTTGTAGCAGCGTCGATTGATCGCTACCTAAATCTGAACCGGAAGCTGTCCGTTCGATATCCCGTTTTGCCGTTTTAATCTCGCCGTTTAGCGCCAAGTAACGGTCGAGCCGCTCACGTTTTTCTTCGTCTGAGGTTCCAACCCATGGAATAAACTCTCTGGCACGATGGACCCACTTGTCCAAGAAGTTGGAAACCTCCCAGCCAACAAGATCGAACTCGTAGCCACGTGCTGCCACATGGGTGGGGCCCAGGACCTGGGGGGAGTCCGGCGTGAAGACCAACAGGGCCGCCACGATTAATATCAGGACGCCTCTCCTGAATATTTGGCTCTTCAACACACGGCAAGTGGCGCGAAACGGCCAGCACAGGGATTGAAGCAAGTGAATGAGGATGTGCATCAATCGACTGAGCCGGTTGCCAGAGAAGAATGTGGCCAATGTCTCCAGTGGTCAGCTCCTTGGGTCAAGATAGCGACGAATTAACATCGTTGTCTCGTGATGAATGTGATTCTCTGCGGTTACTGACGCAGACTGTCTCACGTGTATACGTTCTTCGCCCGAGAAATGGAGTCTAGATGAACCGTCCGATCTGGCTAATACGTATACCCTCGTGAAAATGAGACCTCCAATCATTTCAGATGGAGCGCTAGGTCTGCTTCCGGGGAGTCTCGTCACCAGATTCGGACACCCGGAATGAAACGCAAGGATCTTCGTTTCAAACCTGTCGGCGGCGAACAAATGCTCAAACTATTCGACGCAAGGGCGTTCGTCGCCCGGCGTATTCGTGGTATCAAACCTGTTTAGGTCTTGAAGAATTTCTCAGAGCGACTTACTCCTTCTTCAGCCGACCATATCCGATGTTCAAACCGTGCACGCAGTTCGAGGGCCATCAGGACACCCGACGCAGTTGCGCCGAGATGGCGTACGCGAACAACGGTGGAACCGCCGCTCCAATGCCGCCGATAACGAGGGCGATCTCGTTGCTCATTGCCTGTGCAATAACGCCACTGAACAGGAACCCCAGTGAAAACAGTTGCATTGAGATCCCAAACAAACTCATAACCCGGCCCCTCATTTCGTCGGGGGTGTGACTCTGCACAAGAACGTTGATAGTTATGACGTAGGCAAGGCCCGTGGCGCCCATCAGTCCCAGTAGAAACAACGATAGATAGTAATCCCGCGAAAACGCGAAAATGACCATAAATACGCCAAACAGAACTCCTGTGCCGATCATCAGAAATCCCTTGTTTAATTTATCCCCGCTAACGAACAGCACAATTGTGCTGAGCGCGCCGCCTATCCCGAACGCAGCCATCATCAACCCGAACCCTTTACCGCCCACGTCAAATACGTCTTCTGCGTAGACCGGGATTAGGGGCATGATGAACCCGGCAAATAGTGCGAGCAGGTTCAGTGACATGAGTACCCGAATCACCGGATCAGATTTGACGAAGTTCAGGCCGTCCTTCATGTCCTGCCAGGCTGATTTCGATTTGTCGCTTCGATGGACGGTCCGGCTTTTCACCATCAACAGCATCGGCAGCCCGACAATTCCAAGCCCGCCAACTAGGAAGTAGACCGATTCAGCGCCCCACGCGCCGATCATAACCCCGGCGATGGCTGGTCCAATAATCAATCCGATCGTGGCGGAGGATTGCATCATCGACGTGGCGCTCATCAGCTTATCGCGCCCGACAAGCTCCGCGACGAAGCTCTGGTTGGCGGGCATTCCGAACGCCACGACGCTCCCCTGCGCCAGGGCCAGTGCCAACAGTATCCATACGGTCATCAGATCAGAGAAAATAAGATAGGCAGTGAGGAAGGACATCGCCACAATTGCCCCCCGGACAATAAGCAGGATGTCTCGTTTCGGAAATCTGTCTGCTGCGAGGCCCCCAACGAGTGATAGCCCGATCACGGCGATGGCCGGCACCCCGTTAACTGCCCCAACCCAGGCTTGTGATCCGGTTAGTTCGTACGAGAGCCAAGATTGGACCACGGCCCGGGCCTCGAATCCGAACACCATGAAAACACTGGCGAACGCCATCCAGCGGAAGTCTGGTATCCGCATAACTTCCATCGGGCCAACGCGCGAAGCGAGCACGGGCGTATCTAGAGATCGAAGCTCATCTGTAGGAGGCGGCCCTATCGGCTCGGAGTTTTCTTGTTCAGCCTTTGTGGCGGCCATGAGTTGTGCTTGATTCGCGCTCAACGAACAGAATCGAATGATCTGAAATAGTCATCTGACGTGAGACATCGTTCCGCTAATTTGTAGATGTATCCCACAATACCCTCCGGCACGACAGTTGGCTCTGATAGCAACACCCTTATCTAGTATGTTTCAGGAGTTCTTGTGTTCGGGAATTTCGGTCGAAACCGGATGTTCGCCCTATCTGTTGGTTTGATTCTTGTGGCCGCCGCATGTGGCGCAGGCAGCGGAGTCATTCCCACACGCGATCCCGCGTTACCGCCGCACATGGCGGACGCGGCTAACGGCCAACGTTTGTTCAAGAACGAGAGTTGTTCAGCCTGTCACTCAACGGGTACGAGGCGCATAACCGGCCCCGGCCTCGCAGGGATCTACAGAGCAGCAGCCTCCAGGGATTCGGGTCTTACCGCCGATCAATACATCCAGCAGTCGATCAGAAATCCCGGTGAATTTATCGTAAGTGGGTTCAAAAACATCATGCCGAAGACCTACAACCGCCTGTCGCAGGATGATGTGGATGACCTTAGCGCTTACCTGAAAAGCCTGGAATGATCCGTAGGTCCGTATGTGTCGCACCGATGCCCTTCGTCTTTCCCGGGGCAGCAGAAACACGGGTGCAGGCCGGCAAGCATCGCCCTCACGCTGGTCTGGTGGACAGTCTTACACCGGCGGATGCAGGTTGTGGAAGTCGGTCACTCGTTCGAAGGCGTGTCCCGCTTGCACCAGTAACTGTTCGGATAAGTGATGCCCTACGAACTGGAGGCTGAGAGGTAGACCGTCGCCGTTCAGCCCACATGGCAGTGAGATTGTGGGTAGTCCGGAGAAGTCCGCAGGCACGGTGAACCGGAACAAATCCCAGGGGTCCAACTCCTGTTGGATCGGCCCGTACATATCGCCCAAGGTGACCGGGTGAGCCGACGCGCTGGTGGATGGGCTAGCGAGAAAATCGATCCCCCGCATGGTCATCCGAAACTCCCCAACACATGCCGCCCTGAGCACGTTAGCACCCGCATACTCAGCCGCGCTCAGGGATGCCCCTCTCCTGAGCCACTCACGGAACCACGGACCGTATTCACCCGATCTTGATGGATATGTACTGGCGTGAGCAGCAGCAGCTTCTGACGCACAGATCGGCTCCCATGCGGCCAGGTATTCACGTAGATTGACCGGCATCGTTACCGGGACGATCTCCGCGCCCAGGCTTTCCATGATTTTCACGCTCTCGACGATGGCGGTCGCTAACGCCGGCTCCACATCCTCGCTGGCGTACCGCTCGTCAAAACCAATCTTGAGACCTTTCACGCCCGCATCGAGAGATGCGGTCATATCCGAGACCGGGTGTGGGAGTGTTGTGGGATCGTTTGGGTCAAATCCGGCGATGGCCTGCAGGACGATCCCGGCATCGGCAGCGGATCGTGTCATCGGGCCTATGTGATCAAGCGATTCGGCGAGCGCCATCACCCCGTATCGGCTGACACGGCCCCATGTCGGTTTGAGGCCGACATTTCCACATGCCGCTGAAGGAAACCGTATTGAACCGCCCGTGTCGCTGCCCAACGTCCCAAACGCCAGGCCAGCCGCAGCGGCGCAGCCGGACCCACTCGACGACGCGCCGGACCAGTAGCCCACTTTCCACGGGTTCTCCGGGACATCCAGCTTCGGGTTATAGCCGGCCATCGCTCCTTCGGTCAGGTTCAACTTGCCGAGAAGAATCGCTCCAGCGTCATTCAATCGGGCGACAACCGTTGAATCGAAATTCGGCACGTTATCGGCAAATACGGCGCTGCCGCCCATCGTCCGAACACCGTCTGTGGCGCACAGATCTTTGACCGCCACTGGAATTCCATGGAGTGGGCCGCGGTAGTTCCCTGCGGCGATCTCCTCGTCAGCGACCCGCGCTTGTGCACGAGCGCTATCCGCCGTCACCGTGGCATAGGTTTTGAGTTGTCCGTCAATTCGGTCAATTCGGTCAAGTTGTGACTCGGTCAATTCGGCCGATGACATCACACCATCCCGGATCCAAGGAGCAAGTTCATTAATCGTCTTATAGTGCAAATCATCAGTCATGGGATGATCCTCGTCGCCGTGGTCGCCTCTTTACACCGGCGGGTGCAGATTGTGGAAGTCGGTCGCCTGTTCGAATGTGTGCCCCGCCAGAATTAGCAACTGCTCTGACAGGTGGTGGCCGACGAACTGAAGGCTGAGTGGGAGATTTTCGCTGTTCAACCCGCAGGGAAGCGAGATCGTGGGTAGTCCGGCGTAGTCCATCGGCGCTGTGAACCGAGATTGCCACGAATTACGGCTCGGGGGTATGGGTCCGTACAACTCCTCGTGCGTGATCGGATACGGCGTGCGATGTGTGGATGGGCAGGCGAGGAGGTCGATTCCGCGCATTGTGACACGAAGGTCTCCGATGCAAGCCGCCCTGAGCACGTTGGCGTCGGCGTAGTCCGCGGCCGTGTGAGCTGCACCATTCGTGAGCCATCCGCGGAACCACGGTCCATATTCGTCTGCGCGTGAAGGGAAAGTGTCTGAGTGTGCGGAAGCGGCCTCCGACGAGCAGATCACCGGCCATGCATCCATGTATTCGCGCAGTCGTGAAGGCATTTTGACGGGTACGATCTGTGCCCCCAGTCGCTCCATCAAATGCACACTGTCGGCGATAGCGCCCGCGATCTCCGGTTCAAGATCCTCCGAGGCGTAACGCTCATCAAAACCAATCTTGATACCTTTAACTCCTGATCCGAGCGCCGCCGTCATATCTGGAACCAGCTGAGGAAGCGTCGTAGGGTCGTTGGCGTCCAGTCCAGCGATCGCCTGCAAGACGATCCCTGCATCAGCGGCGGAGCGAGTAAGCGGTCCCACGTGATCGAGCGACTGTGCGAGGTCCATCACGCCGTACCGACTGACTAGGCCCCAGGTCGGTTTCAGCCCGACAGTCCCGCAAGCAGCTGCCGGGTATCGGATGGAGCCACCCGTGTCGCTTCCGAGCGTGCCAAATGCGAGGCCGGCGGCGGTCGCCGCACCTGATCCACTTGAAGACTGCCCCGTCCAGTGACCGGCTTTCCAAGGGTTCTCCGGGATGTCCAACTTAGGGTTGTAGCCGCCCATCGCTCCCTCGGTGAGGTTGAGCTTGCCAAGCATCACAGCCCCGGCATCATTCAGCCGAGTTACGACCGTGGCGTCATATTCCGGAACGTTGTCTGCAAAGACCGCACTACCACCCATCGTTCGAACGCCGATCGTAAAGCAGAGGTCTTTTACCCCAATCGGGATCCCGTGAAGCGGGCCGCGGTAGTTGCCGCTGGCGATTTCGGCGTCGGCGGTACGCGCCTGAGCGCGAGCGCTGTCAGCCATCACAGTGGCATACGACTTCAGGTGACCGTCGAGTTGCTCAATTCGAGCCAGTTGTGACTCGGTAAGTTCTATCGATGAGAGTTCGCCATCTCGTACCAACGGTGCGAGTTCCGTGATGGTTTTATAGTGAAGGTCTTCGGTCATTTATTGCTCCGTTGTTGGAGGCCTGCTATGCATCCGCTACTGATGGATTAGATAGGTTGAATGAAGCGAAGTTCTACCCCACCTTGGCCCTCTCCCGCCGGGAGAGGGAGACCTCTGGCGTCTACTCAAACCCGGGTGGCTTCTTCTCAGCCCAGGGCCGTGCGTCTTCAAACGCCTTGGAGGCCGCTAATACTGTCTCTTCATCACCCCAACGCCCGACGATGTGAAGCCCGATCGGGAGTCCATCGCTTGAGAACCCGGCTGGCGCGGTGGCGGCCGGATTCCCGCACATGTTGAACGGGTAAGTGAACGGGGTAAATCCCCAGAGTTTGTCGGGCACCGACTGCCCGCCGATCACGTTAGGGTGTTCCCCGACCTTGAACGCCGGTGTTGCAAGCGTTGGGGTGAGCAAGAGATCGTAGTCCTTGAAGAACTCTTGTACGTAGTGGCGATAGAACTCCAATCGTGAGTAGGCGTCCCATAGCTCCTCACCGGTGACTTTCTGCCCGCCCTCGAGTCCATCCCGAAGGTAGTCGGTCAGCAGCTCCCGTTGCTCAAGGAGGTGTCCGTTGGTTGAGAATGTGCGGCAGCGCCAGATGGTCATCAGCAGGTCGAACATCGCTTCCGGGGAGTCGATCTTGAAGCCAGGCTCATCGACGATCGCGCCCATCTCTTCAAACGACTGCGCAGCCTTCCCGACAACATCCCGTACCTCTGAATCTACCGCCACTCCGCCGAGGTCAGGCGAGTAGGCAATACGGAGACCCTCCACGCCTCTGCCGAGAGCCGCAATGTAATCCGGCGGATCTTCCTGGATGGTCAGGTGTTCAGCGTCCGGATGTGGTCCCGCAAGCACCTGAAGCATCGTGGCCGCATCGGTAACGTCTCGTGCCAGTGGGCCAACGTTGGAGTAGTTAAACCAGTGCCAGCTGTCGATTCCGGTCGAATAACGTGGCACCCGTCCTTGCGTCGCCTTGATGCCGTATACACCACACAGGCCAGCGGGGATTCGTATCGAGCCAGCTCCGTCGCTGCCCTGTGCCAAGGGCGTGATGCCAGCGGCTACCGACGAACCCGCTCCTCCACTGGATGCTCCGCTGGTGCGCTCGGTGTTCCAGGGGTTTCGGCAAGCGTCTCCCAGTCGGTTCTCGTTGGTCCCGATATGACCGTACTCAGAAGTATTAGTCTTCCCGAGGATTACGGCACCAGCGTCCTTGATACGCGTTACCGACAGCGAATCTTCATCCGCAATACGGTCTGTGTAGATGAGCGACCCGGACGTGAAGCGGACGCCCTTCATCGGCTCTAGGTCCTTGATCGAGGTCGGCACGCCATGAAGTGGTCCAAGCTCGTCGCCGTCCATGACCGCCTGCTCAGCAGCACGAGCGGTCTCTAGCGCCTCTTCTGGAATGACGGCTAGATACGCATTTAGCTGATCATTGAATCTATCGATCCGGTCCAACGACGCCTGTGTGATCTCTACGGGCGATATCTCCCGATTTACGATCATCTCCCGCAATTGGTGCGCGGGCGTCCATGCAAGTTCTGTGTTGGCGTCAGACATAGCTCTCTTTTCCAATTAATGGCACTGGTTGGCCGCGCCATTATGCCGCGCGCGAGGCCTCAGTGGAGAGTCAGTCTATAAGCGGTCAATATGGTCAGACGTACCCTCCGGCAGCGGCAGGTTGCGGTGCATACGCCGTGCGCAGGTCCGCTTCCTGGAAAATCAACGGCTTCTCGCCACGGGCGTAGTCGTACAGCGCTGCTTTGAAAATGCCTTCCATCGCCTGCACCCCACCGATGCCGATAGCGAACACAACCACGCCAATCGGAATCCCGATAATCGGAGTTATCGCGCTAAAGATCGCCGTGATAAGGCCAACCACGAGCATCACGCCCATGTAGATGATCCCGAAGCCGAAGTTAGCAGTTAGCTGCCCACCCCATGTGGTTGTGAAAAGGCCGGTTGAGCGTTTCATGGCCGTAATAGGGCCGACTCCTTCTGTGACGAGGATCGGGACGACGAAAAACGTGATCATCGCCCAACCCGACGACAGAAGGCCCGTGCCGATCGATCCCATCATGTTTCCGCGTGACCGGGTCCGCAGGTACATCAAAATCAACCCTACGACAGCGGCGATGATTGACCAACCGAGGATTGTGTGAACGTGCTTTGCCGCGTGTGACAAGCCTGAACCAACGTTCGGGTCGCCCCCACGAAGACGTTCCTGGGCAGCGGATATAAGCGCGGCGTTGAAGAAAATGATGATGAAATACGCGGCGAAAAACGTCGTCCCGGCAAGGATTATGTCCACGGGGACTATGGTGCTTTCTTGCAACCCGGTATTCGGGTTGATCACCGATGGCTCGTTCAGGTGGTCGATCGTGCCAGTCGCGCTAGCAATGGCAAAAAACAGCCCGAGCAAGATCAGCACGCCGACGCCACCCATGATCGGGAAAAAGATCAGCTCCTTGTCCTTCATCAGGACGCTCCAGCTGACTTTTATGAGTCCAAATGTGTGGCCGATTGTTCTAAACATTGGGGCATTATACCGAGGGAGGGTGGTACTTCGATTAGGGATTCCATAGGATCCGCAATGATGATGTTGAGGTTTGCGGACGACGACCGGCTCGGACCATGGGAGATGGTTCGAGCACCAGTTCTGCTGGTGCGGGCCCCGTAAAAAGTGCGCCGGAACACAGCGAAATGATGGTTGGCAATTTGGAATCTGAGGGAGTCACAGGATGAGCAATGGTCGGGTGAAGGTCGGTTTTATCGGCGCGGGAACGATCTCGTCCCTGCACGAACTCGGGTATCACGACAATGAAACGGGCGAGCTGTATGCAATCGCGGACCCCGCTCCCGGGCTCGCCCAATCACGCAAGGAACAGTGGGGCGTACAGAGGGCGTATATCGACTACAAAGATCTGCTGGCCGATCCATCGGTCGATGCGGTCGAGATATTGCTGCCCCACCATCTCCATCTCCCGATCACGCTTGAGGCGCTTTCTGCAGGCAAGCATGTTTCGCTCCAGAAGCCGATGGCGATCTCGATGGACGAGGGACGGCAGATAGCGGCAGCAGCGGCAGGGAGCGACAAGATATTTCGGGTGGTGGAGAACTACCGCACCTACGAGCCGTATATGCAGGCTAAGGCGATGATCGAGGCGGGCGATATCGGCGATTTGATCACCATCCGCGTGATGATGATTCGAGGGAAGGGTAAAGGCGGGATCGATACTCCTCCATCAGCGCAGGCCTGGCGGGACAACCTGGCGCTCGGAGGTCCGGCGCAGTCGATGTTGGACTACGGCTATCACGTCACATCGATCGTTACTTATTTCATGGGCAAGATCGATAAGGTCAACGCGATGTCGGACCTAGACGGGCCTGAAGGGTTTACCGGCATACCAGCAGTTATTTCTTGGCGGCACACAGGCGGCCAGTACGGGAACTGGAACATGGTCACGGCTCCGAACATGATGGTCCGCACGAAGTACTACCCGCTCGATGAATGGATTGAGATCACCGGTACCAAGGGAATCATATGGATCAATCGGTGCACCGGAGATCTGCTCGGGAAGCCGCCAGTTGAGATGTACAGAGACGGCGAAATACGCGCTTACAGCGACATGGAAACAGACTGGGGAGACAGCTTCCGGGTCGCAGCACACAACTTCACGGATGCGATAGTGAACGGCACACAACCTGACATGGACGGTAAAGAAGCAGTACACGCCCTCGCCTTCGCCCTGGGAGCCATCAAAAGCGCATCAGAAGGCCGAGATGTGAAGCTGGCCGAACTTTAGGGAGTATTCAATTCTCGTGAGAATCACTCCGGACTTGGGAGTACCTCGGTTTAACACCCGAGCTCTAAGGGACATCCCCTTGGGGCGATCCCAAGGGTCATTACCTAGGAGATATCCACTCTTAAAACACGTCCTCATTGCCCTTGAGCACCTCTACCTCTGCCGCTGAGTAGCCGGCTTCCTGGAGGATTTCGTTTGTATGCTCTCCAAAGGCGGGGGCGCCTCGGGTTATTTCCATCGGGGATTCGCTCATGTTGGATAGCGGCCCCGGGCCGCGGGTATTCCCGGCAATGGAGTGTGTCGTCTCCACGATCATGCCGTTGGCGAGCGCTTGCTCGTCGTAGACCATTTCTTCGATGAAACTCATTGGGCCGCATGGCACGCCGGCATCGTTCAAAATTGTCATCCACTCGTCGGTGGTTTTCCCCAAAAATACCTTTCGATAGGTCAGGATAAGGTTCTCGGCAAACTTGATCGATTCCGGCGACTCACGGTCGTATCCCGGTTCAAATCTGATGTCATCTACACCCAGTGCATTGGCCATTTTCTGTCGTAATGGATTGCTCAGGCAGCCGATCGAGATCACCCAGTCGCTCGTCTCATAGGGCTGGTAGTAAGCAGCGAACTCTGGATTATGGCGTTTCTCCCGATAAGCCGAATATATGTCACTGAAGCCGACTCCGGCTTCTTTGAGGACCGGCAGATCCTCGTCTCGCCAGGCCTGACGTGGCGTTGGATAGTCGTCCAGTTGCGTGAGACTGCTCTGCTGCATCCTCAGCGAGTTTTGTAACAGGGAATTTTCGATCTTCTGACCCTTACCGGTCCGCTCCCGGTAGTAGAGTGCGGCCGAGACCGACATCATGATGGCGTAGCCCGCCGCCATATCAGATACGGGAGACACATTTACGGACCGTGGCAGTCCGTCCACATCGTGACCTTCGGATGTCATCATTCCGGTCATCGCCTGCACGATAACGTCGTAGCCAGGGAGTTCTCGATTTGGCCCCATCCGACCGTACGCGGTGACCTCGCAGTAGATGATTCTCGGGTTGATCGCCGACAGGGTTTCGTAATCGATCCCAAGCTTGGCTGGAACATCTGGGCGGTGATTTAGCACGATGACATCGGCACTCTCAACCAACTTGTGCACAACGCTTTTGCCACCGGACTTAGTCAGATCCACTCTGATGCTTCGCTTGCCCCGGTTTACTGCGATAAAGCCCCGACTCTCATTGGGTCCTCCGGCCTGTCCAGGCGATGTTGAACGCCACGGATCGCCCCACGGCGGCTCAATCTTGATGACATCTGCGCCGAAATCGGCCAGAAACATCCCGCCGACGGGACCGGCGATGATCTCCGTGAACTCGAGGACGCGCACGCCCTCCAGGGGACCGGGCATTTACTAAACCTCCTAGTTATCTGGCGAGACTAGATTAACGATTCCTGACACAGCGCCGGACTCTATCAGGGTTTCGATCTCGGAACTGCTGTATCCGATCTCATACAGCACTTCAGAGGTGTGTTCGCCAAGCATGGGCGATGAAGTATCAGCAGAGGTTGGCGAATCGGACATCTTGAAGATCGGACCCGCCGTGCGAACAGTCCCAGCAATCGGATGTTCATGCTCCACGATCATGCCGTTTGCGATCGCCTGCTCGTCGAACACCATCTCTTCCACGAATTTGAGTGGCGTTACGGGTACACCAGCGGCTTCGAGTAGTTCTATCCAGTAAGAGGCAGGCTGTTCTAGAAACATCCCCTCCGCTTTCAAGACGATCCGCCGTGCCGATTCAAGCCCTTCTTCGCTCTGTTGATCGTATCCGGGTTCAAAGCGTGGGTCGGCCAAACCCATAGCGTCCGACATCTTCCTGCGCAGCGGCTCGCTCAGGCATCCGACGGCGATAATCCAGTCCTTCGTCTGGAACGTTCGATAGTAAGGCCGGTAAGCCGGAGAGCGGTCATCCTGCTGATACAACGCGTTCACATCCAGATACGGCAATCCAGCCTCGCGAACGGCCGGAAGATCTTCGATCACCATTCGAGACTGTGCCGACGGGCTGGACGGAACGTAGGTCAATGGCAGTGTCTGGATATAGAGAGCATTGGATAGCAGTGAGGTCTCGATTTTCTGCCCCCGGCCGGTGCGTTCACGATGGAACAGGGCAGCTAGGACGCCCTGACTGACCGCGTAGCCAGCCGCAAAATCAATGGGAGGAGTGCCTCGGATGACGCGAGGGACGCCTTCGTCAATCATCCCATTAGTCGCCATCAGCCCGGTGCGCGCCTGCATGATGATGTCGTACCCGGGCTTGGCGCTCTCCGGTCCTGAACGTCCAAACGCCGTTATCTCGCAGAACACGAGGTCGGGCTTAATCGCCGACAGCGTGTCATAGTCGATTCCGAGCTTCGCGGGCACGTCAGGTCTGTGGTTCATGATCACCACGTCCGCCTGGCTCACAAGACGATGTACGACCTTCACGCCTTCCGGTTTCGTGAGATCGAGCCGGATGCTGCGCTTGCCGCGGTTAACGGCGATGAATCCGCGACTCTCTTTGGCCTCTACCGGCCCGACTCGCGTGGGGGAACCACGCCACGGGTCACCCCAGGGCGGTTCGACTTTGATCACGTCGGCACCAAGATCCGAGAGCAGTACACCACTCACGGGCCCTGCGATAATCTCCGAGAATTCGACGACTTTGATGCCGTCGAGTGGACCGGCCATCTATCACCTGCTTTCGTCTTCAACAAACGTGGAACGGGGCGCAGTGTACGCTTAGAGTGATATCAGATCTGGCGTCCGGTCTCACCTATCCCGTTTTCGCTGACCCAACTTGGTGAAAAGCTTCGATTTCGGCCTGCGAGTAGCCGGCTTCCGAAAGGACTTCACGGGTGTGCTCACCTCTGCCCGGTGATATCCGCACAGGCTCGGGCGGCGTCTCCGACCACTTAGATAGTGGGCCCGCGTAACGGACCCTGCCACCGACCGGGTGTTGCTGCTCGATGATCATTCCTGTTGCGCGTGATTGAGGATGATCAATCATCTCCTCGATGTACAACAACGGTGCAGCCGGAACCCCGGCTTCGTGGAAGATACGAAGCCATTCGTCGGCGGGTTTTTCCTTGATCATTCCCTCGACTTTTCGAGCGAGGGTGAACGCGAATTCGATCGATGCCTCGGTGGTCGGATCATAACCCTCGTCGAACCTAATATCCGTTACCCCAAGGCAGTCCGCTGCCCTCTTCCGGAGCGGCTCGCTCAGACAGCCCAGAGTGATTACCTGGTCTGCCGTCTGGTAAGAGCGATAGTAGATAAACGCGCCGAATGGCGTCGGGCGGCGTTCACGATATATGGCGTCTATGTCTCTGTAGGTGAGCCCGGCCTCCCGGAGCAGGGGCAACTCGTTCTGAACAAAGTCAAACGTGGGCGAAGGCGCGTTGTCGACCTGGGTCAACGACAGGCCCTGGATGGTCAGAGCATTCGCGAATAATGAGGTCTCAATCTTCTGCCCCTGTCCGGTTCGCTCTCGATGGAATAAAGCGGCGCAGACCGACTGGACAACCGAGTATCCGGTTGCGTAATCGACCATCGGCATAACGCTGAGGTAACGCGGCACGCCCTCGTTCAGCTTTTGATCGCCGTAC
>Ga0209403_10001388_pt1 | contig 31608 bp, 30 predicted proteins | sample ArcticOcean_MG_C_8_FD_187440 | JGI IMG/M metagenome (GOLD analysis project Ga0209403, IMG submission 187440) | Marine microbial communities from western Arctic Ocean - ArcticOcean_MG_CB11_86 (SPAdes) (version 2) | ecosystem: Environmental > Aquatic > Marine > Oceanic | place: Arctic Ocean...
GCATATATGAAAAATAATTGGTATCTGCCGGTTAAATTATGACTCCTGAACAGATAATAATATCCCTCATCCGTATAGCAGGATCGTTACCTGTTCTTCGATGGGCGCTAAGCTAAATAATGATGGAGAACTTCGTATGATTCGCTATGTCACGGTAAGATCTTCCAGCAGATCAAATTTTAAGTCCCTTGACTGCATAGTAGACTGACCACGACAATATCGATATTATATCAACCAACAACTGGAGGTTCTATGAGCAAGCAAAAGGCAGAAAATCTATTATTGAAAATGGAAGAAAATTTACGTCAAATCCGTGAACTATCCACTGATTTAAGTGATGAAACACTCGATACCCGAATTGAATCATATGGAGGTAGAGAAACTCCTGTAAGAAATATTCTCTACGGAGGTGCTAATCATGCTCGAGAGCATGTTAATCAAATTCAAAAGATTTTACGAACTGGCGAGCCAAAGGGATCGAACCCGTCTGAAGCTCAATTAATACTCGGGCAAGCAGAAGAGGCAATCGCACGTCTTAAAGCTACGGTATTACCAATAACTGATGGAGAATGGGACAAAAGTTTGGAAGATTATACCGTCATTGATGTGTTACAACACCTTGCCGATACCCAAAGAAATCACATTGGATACCTAACCGAAGGCCTTAAATAGGCAGAGATCAGTAAGAGGCTGGTTAGGGGTGTGATGACATACGGGGTGGTTTAAACGATGGGCCTTTACTAGTCCTTGCCCTCATCTTCTTTGGAGGCATAGCTCTGGTTGCAACTGTTTTCACAGATTCATCAGGACATTTCATATCATTTTCATGGTCATGGGGAGGTTTTTTCAAGGTCGTAGTTCTTTTGATAACTGGCCTTTTCGCTATCTTCCAAATTCCTTTTTCACCTCTTTTTGTGCCCCTTGAATCTATAGAGAAATCATACCTGTAAGGACACTATCATCATCTCCTAATTTAGCGAAGACGGCGTTCTCCCATTGGTGGGCCTACTTGCGGAAGCCCATCACCAAAATTAAGCTCCTCAACTTCACCTTTATAACAGTTCATAAAGTATGGGAACCCTAGTTCCCCTTTTCCGTTGAGTCGCGTAGCGTGATAGTGATATATAGGGCTCGTTAAATCAGGTACATACCCAATATGACCATTACATTCATCTAAATTTCCAAGATCTTCTATATACTCCCAATCGTCCGAGCCACCATATCCAGTCTTATTTAGCTCAAGCTGGTAACTCGATTTCATCTCAGAAACAATTTGAAACGCTGTATACCCATATATTCCGTAAATAGGAAACCCGTCGAACGCAAAACCAATTATGGGAGAAGCTTTGAGAGAGTCTATTAAGTCCATGCTCCAATCCAATATAGATTCGTTTTCATCTGAATGCCAGTGCATACAATTTGAGTCATAATGATAGTGATAAGTACCTCCTGGCCCGCTGTGGCCTCCACATATACCAAGATCAATAGCTTGACGATCTTCTATAAAATACTCGTGTTCAAGTGCTACTGCATCTCCTCCAGGTCCTTCTTCAGGACCAAATATGGGCACTCCTGTAACGGTAACAGCTATAGCACCTCTGTCAGGGACTGGATCAGGGGTTGGATCAATTTCTGGATATAACGGTATGTGCCAAATATATTCCTGTTCAGACGCACAACATCCAATGGTTGATTCAAAATCATGATTGGGAATACCGTTACTATGAACCACCATATTATCACCATCTTGGTGAATTTCGACTAAACAATTCCATTTTTCGACTTCATTTATAGTACTCAAATCGTCGAAAGTATTCTGATTTTCGATGCACAGCCAACTGTTCTTGGTCAAATCTGAAATATCGACAATAGAATTAGTAGATGTGCTTTCTAAAACTGGAGCACCCGATATACTAGTTACAATATTATCCTCGCTCGAGTCTATCTTTACAGATTCACTATGCAAATTAGTTTTCAAAGATTCATTCTTATCGCTCTCTACATTAAAATCAGATACTATACTTGATTCAGGATTTATAGTGTTTCCACTAGTGCATGATAACTGTAAAAACACTGCTACTACGAAAATAACCACCACTACTATTATTTGTGCTTTTCTTTTTATCATTAATCATTCCTCTAGCTATTTATGGGTATCTTAATTTAAAAATATCAAGATTGAATTGTATAGCCATAGGTTAACATTCTACAAAACTTAGCATCTCTCAATTAGCTTTCATCTTCAACGCTAATAGATAATAGATTTTAATAATAAATTGGAATAAAATCATAGTTCTCCAACTGATATGAAAGTGTGATAATAAAAACAAATAATATCAACTCAGAAATGAGAGACCTCTATGGAATTACCTAAGACTATCCTTCTCCTTGGTTCAGGAGAATTGGGAAAAGAGCTCGTCATCAGTCTAAAAAGGCTGGGGTGCTACGTCATAGCGTGTGACAATTATAGTGGTGCGCCAGCACATCAAGTATCCGACGAAATAGAAGTCTTTGACATGTTAGACGCGAGTAAACTTAAAGAAGTTGTTTCTAGGCGGAACCCAGATATAATAATACCCGAAATAGAAGCTATACGAACTGAAATTTTAGTCGATTTAGAAGAATCTGGAATACAAATAGTTCCGAATGCAGCAGCTGTAAACTACACTATGAATCGGGATAAAATCAGGGACCTCGTATCAAAAGAACTTGGGATACGAACAGCAAAATATGAGTATGCTGAATCCATAACAGAATGTAAAACCGCAGCGCTAAATCTTAGTTATCCCTTAATAATGAAACCAGTTATGAGTAGCTCAGGGAAAGGGCAAAGCCTGGTTCAAAGCGAATTAGAAATAAACCAATCTTGGGAATATGCCTGTTCTGGAATGCGAGGAGACCGCGAGCGAGTCATACTTGAAGAGTTTATAGATTTTGATTACGAAATCACTTTATTAACAATTCGCCAAGCATCAGGCCCAACACTATTTTGCAGCCCGATCGTACACGAACAAGAAAGAGGAGATTACCAACGATCTTGGCAACCAATTAAGATGGACAAAAAATTATTGGGAAGAGCCCAGGCTATAGCTGAGAAAGTTACCACCAGATTGGGAGGAGCGGGCCTATTTGGAGTCGAGTTATTTATAAAAGGGGATGAAGTTATTTTCTCGGAAATATCCCCTAGACCACATGATACCGGAATGGTAACACTTATATCTCAAAACCTAAGTGAATTTGATTTACATGCCCGTAGTGCATTAGGGCTTCCTATACCAGAAATTAAAATCACTAATTTCGGTGCGAGTCATGTTGTTCTAGCTGATCAAGATGCCAATTCAGTGAGCTACACCGGAATAGATGAAGCTTTAAATATACGAGGGGTTGATGTAAGGATATTTGGCAAACAAAAAACAAGACCCAACAGGAGAATGGCTGTATGCCTTGCAACAGGCTCGGATGTAAACGATGCAAAGGAAAAAGCTCGAGAAGCTAGTAAATTAATAAAACTAATCTACCGTAACTAAAGCATCAAGCATAGCAGGGTCAGCAAACTGGATTAAAATTAATCCAAAAATAAATGTGGATGGTATAAACCCCACAACAACAACTCCAACGCTCTTCCATGTTGATTGATAATTAAATTCTTCTCTGACGGCAATTGCCATCGTAGCAATGGTCCAAATATTAACTGCGAAGATCAACAAAGGTCCCACCACTGGTAATAAAGCTGAAAACCCCAAGAGATCCGGAGAACGGGAAAACCCTAGTGATCTTAACAATCCTCCCCATGTAGCTTTAGCATAATACCCAGAAGGGCTAGGCCCTCTGGATAGTTTTGTACCCACAAAAAGTATAATCCAAAACCATACTGCAAACGCTACAACTGATGCAATAACGGACCCTATAAGAAACTCTAACCCTAGGGATGGGTTCTGCACAAACAAGACCAAACTTGAAACCAGGGCAGTACCCATAATCACAGTTAATGCTGACCAGGTAGCTGTGATATCAGAAGACACTTCATGATAAATTTCCACATCAAACAGAGCAGCTCCTGAAATACGTTCTACAAAACTATGCCTACTTTTATTCTGCACTTAAATCCTCTCCTACTATTTACTCAAATGAGATAATGTACGTGTTTGAAATTTTTCCACCTTCGGATCAATCATAATTTGGCAGTATGGAGCATACCGATTCCTTACGTAATACTTTTGATGTTCTTCTTCTGCAATAAAAAAAGTATTCGCTGGGACTACTTCAGTTACCACATCTTCCTCCCATGGGCCTCTAGAATTAATCTCTTTAATCAAATTATCTATAAGGGATCGTTCTTCTTCAGTATTGAAAAACACAATAGATCTATATTGGGTACCAGTATCAGGACCTTGCCTATTGAGAGTAGTAGGATCATGCAGTGAGAAAAATATCTCTAATATTTCTTGCAACTGAATGACATCTAAATCATAGGATACTTCTATAACTTCAGCATGCCCAGTGATACCACTGCATACCTCTTCATATGTAGGGTTATTTGAGTGACCCCCTGAATATCCCGATACAACACTCTCTACTCCGGGGACAAGGTCAAAAACAGCTTCTAGGCACCAAAAACAGCCTCCACCAAGAACAATTGATCCCACATTTCTTACTTCATTCATTATATCTCCATTCCAAGTAGAGCTGAGGAGGTTCGAGAACCCCTGACCTCTGCATTGCTAACTCAGCGCTCTCCCAGCTGAGCTTCAGCCCCTTTTTTATTACAACAATATATATATTCTACCCGTTGATTTCCTATACAACCAACTATTAATATACACTTGACGATAATTACTATCCATGACCAATTAGACACTGATTGTAAATTGAGGAAGGAGAGTTAGATTGATCGATAAATTTGACATTAAAACAGGAAGAAAAAGATTATTAGAAATTATTCAAGAAAAAGGGTTTAAGCGTGGCGTATTTAAATTAACATCAGGTAAGCTAGGTGCATATTACATTGACTGCCGAAAAGTTAGCCTAGATGCTGAAGGAGCATACCTTATTGGATGCCTCTTATTAAATGAACTAAGTGAGATGACTATAGATGCAATAGGAGGTCTTACACTAGGAGCTGACCCTATTGTCACATCGGTTGCAATGGCAAGTTTCCAAACTGCCACTAAACCTATAAACGCGTTTATAGTCAGAAAAGATACCAAAGAACACGGTACTAATAGCGGAATCGAAGGTCCTGATATCCCCCAAAACGCTATAGTCGCGATTGTAGACGATGTAATAACCACTGGTGGGTCTGCTCTAAAAGCAGCAAAAAGAGTCGAAGAACAGGGAGCAAAAGTCGGTATTATATTATCAATTGTCGACCGACTAGAAGGTGGGCGAAAAGAAATGGAGAAACAAGGATATACTGTCAAATCCTTATTTACCATCGAAGATTTAGGTGTGTCTTTATCTGAGATTGATGAATTTCAAAGAAAAGTGGAGGCAGGAGAAATAACATAGTGGATAACAAAAATGGTTAATCCAAATAACGACACTATTACTGCTGTTCCCGGAATTAAAATTGGGCATTATACAGATCTTATTGGAGCAACGGGATGCACCATAGCTATGATGCCGGATTATGGAGCTACAGCAGGTGTTGAAGTTAGAGGTGCCGCACCTGGCACAAGAGAAACTGACTTGCTAAAACCTGGGACTCTGGTACAAAAAATCAATGCTATCCTCTTAGGAGGTGGTAGTGCATATGGGCTCGCTGCCGCAGACGGAGTCATGCAATATCTTGAAGAAAATAATACCGGATTCGAGACTAGGTCAGGAATCGTGCCAATTGTACCAGGAGCAATACTATTCGATTTAGGAATTGGAAACCCAAAAGCTAGGCCAACTTCAGATGATGGGTACCAAGCTGCAAAACTGGCATCTAATAAGCCTGTAATACAAGGCACTATTGGAGCAGGTACTGGTGCAACAGTTTCTAAATTTGGAGGAATACAGAACGCAATTAAGGGAGGGTTAGGATCAAAAGCAATTTCTATTGATGAGACCTTCACTATCGGTAGCCTAATGGTCGTCAACGCGTCGGGAGATATTATTGATCCCGAAACCGGAATTTTGATAACAGGATCACGAACCCATGATAACGAATTCATAAGTTCACGGGACTTAATATTCAATAACCAGACACCTCAAATACCGCAATCAGAAACCAATACCACTATAGGTATTGTAGCAACAAATATCCCGTTAACCGTAGAAGAAGCCAATCGTATTGCAATAATGGCTCATAGCGGCATAGCTAGAAGCATCCTACCTTCGTACGGAATGGGTGATGGAGACACGCTTTTTGTTGTATCCACTGCCCTTGAAAGTACTCCATCCCCCATAGATTTAACTAGACTAGGAACTATCGCTGCATGGACTGTTGAACAAGCTATATTGAACGCAGTTCAACTTAATAGCGGTTTATCTGGTATCCCATCAGCAAAAGAATACACAACCAAAACCTCCGAGTGATCTAATGCCGAATTACATTGACTGGAAAGTAGCAAAATTTGGTTTTATTGGAGTTGGTCGCGTTGGTACGGCTTTAGCACTAAGGCTAAATGAAAAACAATATACTGTACTTAACCTTAGTGGAAAGTCACCTAATTCAGGAGAGAGTCTTTCACAAAGAATACCTGGATCAGTAGCAAGTTCGATAATAAATACAATAAATGATTCAGATATAATATTTATTTGTGTTCCCGACGATATTATTCAAAGTTTAGTTGATAAACTACCTTGGGTAAAAGGGCAAATCATCATACACACCTCAGGGGCACTCAATATTCAAACGCCTAATAATACTAGTATCCATTTAGCCAATCTTCATCCCTTACAAACAATTATTATGGACTCACCCTTACAGTATAATTTCTCTTTTGGAATTCAATCAAAAGATCCAATAATCCAACGTAATCTAGAAGAACTAGTGGTCGACTTAGGAGGGTCGGGATTTATAATACCTGAGCAATTACGTTCCCTCTATCATGCCTCTGCAGTAATGGCTTCTAACTATCTAGTTACTTTGATGGGGATTTCTACAGAACTATGGAAAGAGTTAGGATATAATGAAGTTGAAAGCCTACGTGCATTACTGCCATTAATAAAACAAACCATCACTAATATTGAAACTTATGGTGTAGAGAATGCCCTCACAGGGCCTATCGAAAGAGGAGACACAGGAACTATTGAAAAACATATAGAGACATTAGGGCAAAAAGCAGATACACTATTGCCTCTCTACTATGAAATGGCTAAGCACACTATTAATATTGCAAAGAGAAAAGGTAGTATAGAACAGGCACAGGAAGATGAACTAATGAATTTGATCAACAAACATATTTCCAAAGGAAATCAAACAGAATGACTAGAACTATGATGGCTGGCAAAATTCACCGAGCTACAGTTACTCAAGCCAATGTAGACTATGAAGGATCGATCACTATCGATCCCGATTTAATGGAAGCTTCTGGCATCCTCCCATATGAACTTGTTCACGTACTAGACATCACTAATGGAGCAAGATTACAAACTTATGCTATAGAAGGAGTCCGTAGCAGTGGCCAAGTATGCGTGAATGGAGCAGCTGGTTTATTAGTTAGGGATAGAGACTTAATTATTATTTTACATTTTGTCCAGGTAACTGAAGAGGAAGCAATAAATATAAGTCCAAGAATCGTTAGAGTTGATCATGCGAATAAGATTGTCTCAACGGCAAATAAGATAGAAGCGAACACGCTTTATGAAGAAGCTAAACACTGATCGGTGAAATTCAATGCGTACTAGTATTCAAAAAATACAAGGTTTCAAAAACAATAAAGAGAAATTCCCTGTACTAACAGCGTACGATTACCCGACAGCAAAGATTATTGATAAAGCTGGTGTACCCATGATTCTTGTTGGTGATAGTTTGGGAAACGTGGTACTGGGATACGAATCCACTGTTTTTGTAACCATGGAAGACATGCTTCATCACACTAAAGCTGTGGTCCGAGGTAGCGATTCAGCCCTGGTCCTCGCAGATATGCCCTTTATGAGTTATCAAACAACACCTGTCGAAGCATTACATAACGCTTCCAAATTCCTTCAAGAAGCCGGCGCACAAGCGGTAAAACTAGAAGGTGGAGAGAATATGGCTGAAACTGTTGAAACCCTTGTATCAAGAGGTATTCCAGTTGTTGGGCATATAGGTTTTACACCCCAATCTAGTTACCAGATAGGGCAGAGAGTCCAAGGTAAAACTTTAGAAAGTGCTTTACAGTTAATTAGAGATGCAAAGGCAATATCTGAAGCTGGAGCGTTTGCTCTTGTTTTAGAACTAATCCCTTCTGAAGTAGCAGAAATAATAACAAAAACATTATCCATACCAACAATAGGTATTGGAGCTGGTCCTCACTGTGACTCACAAGTACAAGTTGTCAGTGACATGTTGGGGCTTTTCACTGATTTTGTACCAAGGCATGCTAAGAGTTATGCACATATTGCTGATGAAATGGAAAAAGGTATAAAAGACTACGTAACTGAAGTAAAAGACGAAGTGTTCCCAACAAACGCCCAAACCAGCCATTTGGACCAGGATGTTTTAAAAGATCTTTTAAAACAGATTTAATTTCTTATACTCTAAACCTAATAAAATACAACTATCTTGGAATATCTAGAATAAATACTTGAGGCTAAAATAAATATGGAGATTATTAATTCTATCGAGAGTTTCCGATTAGCCAGACGCAAAATTCATCTAGATCAATCTCTAGGTTTTGTCCCAACAATGGGATACCTTCACGAAGGCCATTTGTCTCTTATTAACCAAGCATCCCAAGAAAACGATAAAGTAGTAGTCTCAATATTTGTTAACCCCACACAATTTGGAGAGGGAGAAGATTTTGGAGAATACCCTCGTGATTTCAATAAAGACCATGAATTACTACAGCACACTGGCTGTGATATAGTTTTCTACCCACCTACCAAAGAGATCTATCCTCCCTCTGACAACATAGATACATTTGTCGTACCGCAAAAAAGAGCAACCATGCTAGAAGGTAAGATACGACCTGACCATTTCAAAGGTGTTACTACAGTAGTTACAAAATTATTAAATATAGTATTGCCAACTACAACATACCTTGGGCAAAAAGATGGCCAACAAGTGGCTATTATAAAAAAGATGGTGCGTGATTTAAATTTTATGACAAAAATAGTGGTCGTCCCAACAAAAAGAGATCATGACGGGCTAGCATTATCTAGCAGAAATACGTATTTGAATAGCTCAAATAGACAAAAAGCCCCAATAATTTACAAAGCCCTAAAAAGCGCAGACCACCTATATCAAATAGGTGAAACAAATTCAGATATTCTCAAGAACACTATTCGATCAATGTTAACCGAATTAGATATCGAATATGTATCTGTGGCAGATTCAGATACATTAGAAGAGCTAACGCATGCCAAGCCCGGTGCAATGATATCTGTAGCAGTTCGGCTTGGGAATACACGATTAATCGACAACATCATTCTAGGACAAGGTTCCTAACTATGGAATGGAGTGAACTCAGAAAAGAAGTTCAAAATTTGAAACTACAGACTGAAGCAACACCCACATCCATTGCTTCAAAAGGAGCTAATCTTATATATAGGGTACTCTCTGAAATGTATGTTGGTGAACCAGAGTATCTACGAAAGATTGCATATGCAATTTGCCAAGCAAGTCCTCATACAGTCGCGTTACGTAATGTAGGAGTTGCAGTTTATAGAACAGCAGCAGAGGCTAGAACCGGTAATAGGATGGCTGCAGCTGCTAGAGCAGCACAAAGGCTTACCAGGTTAATTAACGAGACTCCTAAAGCTCTTGGACGAAGAGGCCAACCACTTATCGAGGATGGAGCAACAATAGCGACATACGGATTTTCAAGCGCGGTACAAGAAGCGATTAATCACGGTGTAAATAAAATAAGCAAAGTAGTAGAAATTCAAAATAAGCCTACAAGCATCAGTAAAATTAAACTCGAAGCAGATGCACCCTCCCAATTTATTAAAATCGATACCTCTAATATATTAACTTCAGACGAAAAAATAGATTCCTTTCTCGTAGGCTGTACAGCTTTCCTCGCCGATGGATCAATGGTAGCTGAACTTGGAACATACAAATTAGTAGAACTATTTTTCGAAAGAAACATTAATGTACACTTTTTTGCAGATACTCTAAAGCTTGCCCCATGGCTCCCGACTACCTCATCTAACTCCTCAAAGTGGGACATCATCCCTGCTAAATTTGTAGATCATGTGATAACAGAAGATGGGATTCGGAGACCACCCCAACTACTACAGGCTGCTGCAGATCTGGCGCCTATGTGGAGGCGATTTGAAGAAGGGTCCAAATCTGAATTAGAAAATTAATCACAACAGCAGGATACTAATTGTATGTTAATATTAAATCGAAACGATATTAACAAACGATGGAGTATAAAGTGACAGAAACTGAAAATACCGGCTCATCAGAACATAGTTTAGTCCTATACAAAAAAGCAGATAACTATGCGATTATCACAATCAATAGACCAGATGTACTTAACGCTATAAATAGTGCTACATCCGATGCTCTATTAGATGCATTCACAAAAGCTGAGTCCGACGAAGACATCCGAGCAATAATACTTAATGGGTCTGGCCGAGCATTTTCCGCTGGCGGAGATATGCAAGAGTCGTCCGCTAGAATACTAGCCGCTAACACTGAAGAAGACACAGAAGAAGACGACTCCGGAGGACCTGGAGTCGTACACATGAAGATATGGGATCTTTCAAAACCTGTAATCGCCGCAGTACATGGATATGCTATCGGACAAGCGTTTGAACTAGCAGCAGTATGTGATTTCACTGTCATGGCAGATGATGCAAAAGTCGGGGAGATCCAAATCCGGCATGGTTACGGTCCTCCAGTCTTAATGACCCCTTATGTGGTCTCACTCAAACGAGCAAAGGAAATATTACTCCTAGGGGACACAATAGATGCCAAAGAAGCATTAATTATGGGACTAGTAAATAGAGTTGTCCCAGAAACTGAAGTCCTTAATGAAGCAATTTCTATAGCAACAAGAATAGCATCACTACCTAGGAAAACAGTAGAGATGAATAAAGCCCTAATCAATAGATCCTATGAACTATCTGGATTCAAGTCCGCAATAAACTATAGAGAAGATCCCAATTTTGCAGATCTATGGGAAAAATCCCAAACTGACTCAGAAACTCAGGACAGGTTAAAAGTCCTCCAGGAAAAGGGCTGGGAAGCATTTAGAAACGAACGGGATGCTAATTACCACGGACGTACGGTAGATGAAGAAAAAGAAGCGAGAGAACGTAACAAATAAAAAAAGGATCCCTAACGGGATCCTTTTTATTTATCTTATTTATTGAAAAAAGATTTACTCTTCAGCGGAAGGAGCCTCTTCTTCATCAACTATTTGCCACTTCACTAAAGTCCAATCTGGTGTTATATCCTCGAATACTGCTTCTACTCGTTGATTAATATGTAATTCATTATTCATCAACTGTTCTTTAGTCAGTCCAAGAACATTACCAGTCATTCTCACTCCTGCTGCATCCAACTGAATAGTTGCATTCACATACGGAGCTTCCTCAGTAAAAGCAGGTATCGAAGATTGATAAACTGTCGTGTATGAATATACACGTCCCATCCCATTAATCTTAGTCCACTCAAGCTCATCCATAGGAGTTAAGTCACCAGGAGATACTTCTCTCGGTGGAAAGACAAATTTATTATTCCTTCTATCATACTGAACCCAAAGCTCATGTTTCTTAGTCCCATCCCAAAAAGGCTTTGACACCTCAGGGTTTAAACTAGGATTTGGTAATGGCTTCTTATAGTCCGATACTGCGTCCGGGGCTTTTTTCTTTCCGCCCCCTGGGGTATCTCCATATGTCATTTGCGAACCTACCTTTTCTTAATTAAAGCGATTTTATCTTCTAGAGAGCGTTCTCGGAACCGAGAACTAGCGTGCACATACTGCTCGCTGTACCACCTCAACCATTTACCATGCCGAGATCATTTCTCTCTATCTGCCTAGGGCCAGCCCTTCCCATTATCTGCCTTGCAGCTTCAACAACGTGCCGGAAACCTCCAGCCAGTCCAGGTTGACCTGCAGACAATTGACCGCCGTCAGTATTTATTGGGAATTCACCTTTGTAGGTAGTATCAGTACTTTCAAAAAATGGTCCAATTTCACCTTTTGGAACCAAGCCTGCATCTTCTAAACACATAGACTCAAGAATCGTGTAGCAATCATAGAACTGAGCAAACTGCATATCTCTAGGTGAGTACCCCGACATATTCAGTGCTATAGGAGCTGATCTAGCTACAGGAGAAACGGTAATTTCAGGCTTCTGCAAAGCTCCAAAATCATCTAGTCCTGTACCGCCACCCAATACATAAGCTGGCTTGTTTAAGCTAGCCGCGGCACGTTCAGCTGAAGTGACAATCACTGCTGCTGCACCACCACATGGCATAACTACTTCAAGTAAACGCAAAGGATAATTCACGTACCTCGAATCAAGAACATCTTGATGAGTTATGGGTTGGCCTTTAAAAACTGCGTTCGGATTCTCTAAAGCATTGAAACGCTGGTTTGCTGCGACATGAGCAAGTTGCTCTTGCGTAGTTCCATACAATTCCATATGCCTCTGATATATCTGGCCATAACCGTTATTAGCTCCAGCTGCTGGGCCATAAGGGAAATCAAATTCACCTGCATGCCCCGGAAAACCTTCACCGCCTCCGCCCAAAGCCGGGTTACGGTCTTGAGCTATAACGACCAATACATAATTTGCTAAGCCGTTCATCACAGCCATAGAAGCTAGGGCTACGCCTGTAGCACCACTTGCCCCCATCATACTGGAACCAGTAGCAAATCTAACCGACAAGCCAAGGTACTCAGCAACAAAAGCTGGATATGTTATCCCACCTTCTGTAATAATTCCATCCACATCACCTACATTGATGTGCGCATCATGTATAGCCAAACGAGCAGCATCACCCAAAAGACCTGGCATTGACTTACCTAAGTAAGTCCTCTGCGTTGGTAATTCGCCGATACCTATAATCGCTGCCTCACCTCGAAAGCTCAAGGCTGCACCTCCTTGTAATCTATATTATTAAATTTCCTATTCAAAAACATTCTTCTATATTTAATCGTCTATTCTGCGCCATTTAACAATGGTCCATTCTGGCGTTATATCTACAAATACTGCTTCAACTCTTTGATTAATTTCAAGAGTATTATTGCGTACTTCGTCATCAGTCATATCAACTATGTTACCGACCATTCGAGTACCTTCATCAAGCTCAATCAATGCATGAACATAAGGAGCCTCTTCTGCGAATGCAGGCATTGCAGGTTGGTATATAGAAGTATACGAGTGTATACGTCCTTTACCACTTACTTTAGTCCATACAAGATCCTCAATAGGAGTCAAGCTACCTGGCCCAATTTCTGCGGGAGGATAAAAGAATCTATTTGCTCTCTTATCGTACTGAATCCACAATTCATGTTTCTTGGTACCAGCCCAAAACGGGGCACTAATCTCAGGATTAAGTGTAGGTTTAGGTACAGCTTTTTTATATTCTGCCGTCATTTATATCATCCTCCCTGAAGTAAAAACTTAATTTTTACAATAACCTAACCGGTGTTTTCTAGAGTGTGTCCTCTGAACCGAGAACTAGCGTGCACATACTGCTCGCTGTACCGCCTCAACCATTCACCAGTCCAATATCATTTCGCTCGATCTGGCGAACACCGCCTCTTCCCATAATTTGCCTAGCAGCTTCAACAACGTGCCTGAAGCCACCTGCCAAACCTGGCTGCCCTCCAGAAAGTTGTCCTCCATCTGTGTTTATCGGAAATTCACCTTTATAGGTAGTATCTGTACTAGCAAAGAAAGGTCCAATTTCACCTTTTGGAACCAAGCCGGCATCCTCAAGGCAAACTGCCTCAAGAATAGTATAGCAATCGTAGAATTGAGCAAATTGCATATCTCTTGGAGTATATCCTGACATAGCAAAAGCTGTAGGTGCAGATTGTGCAACTGGCGTCTCTGTTAACTTAGGTCGTTTCCACCCAGTTAAAGATTGAACTGCTGCACCCGCCCCTAATATATAAACAGGCTTATTTAGACTTGCATTTGCTCTCTCGGCACTAGTTACCACTACAGCTGCAGCACCGCCACAAGGCATTACTGTTTCTAAAAGCTTTATAGGATAGTTAACATACCGTGAATCTAAAACATCCTGGTGTGTAATTGCTTGTCCTTTAAAAACCGAGTTTTCATTCTCTAAAGCATTAAATCTCTGATTATTAGCTATATGAGCCAATTGATCTTCAGTTGTCCCGTATTCTTCCATATGGCGCTTATAAATAAGTCCATATCCGGTATTCGCACCCGCAGACATACCGTAAGGATCTTCGAATTCACTTCTAAATGTCGGTTGGCCCGGTGGGGACATTGGTATAGCAGGGTTTCTAGCCTGCCCAATAACTACCAAAACATTATTCGCCAAACCATTTTGAACAGCCATAGCTGCTAACAAAACTCCTGTTGGCCCACTAGCTCCCATCATTGAAGAACCAGAAGCAAATTTTGGTCTAATACCAAGATATTCAGATGCGAATCCAGGATAGACAACTCCACCCTCTGTTACCAATCCATCTATATCTTTCGGTGTTAAGTGCGCATCGTGGATAGCAATCCTCGCTGCATCACCCATCAAACCAATCATAGAACGGCCTGGTGTTGAGCGTTGTGTTGGTAGCTCGCCAATCCCAATAATCGCGGCCTCGCCTCTTAAGGTCATTGCTTACCTCCGCAATATCAAATTCAATTTCATGTCAGATCACCGTACACCGATTCTTTTCTCGGGTCAAGATAAGTATTAATTAAATAAATTAAACTGCCTTATTAACAATAATTATGGATCCAGTTACTTGATGTATAGTCTTTGAATACTAGGGGAATATGTAATCACATGCTAGAATTTCTAAATTCAGTTGGGAGAATAATGAGAATTCTAATAACAAATGATGACGGCATAAACTCCTTGGGCTTAAGAGCCCTTATAAAAGGGTTAAAAGGGTTGGGCGAAATAGTTGTTGTTGCTCCCGACAGAGAGCAAAGCGGTGTCGGGGCAAGCTTCACCCTTCATCAACCCCTTAGAGTTAAGAAATTACGATCCTCGGCAATAGAAAAATATTCGGTCTCAGGTACTCCAGGGGACTCTGTTATAGTCGCTCTTAATCTAATTGCAAAAGATAACCCGATAGATTTAGTTGTATCTGGTATCAATCAGGGTACCAATTTAGGTATGGATGTCTTCTTATCGGGAACAGTTGGAGCAGCCATACACGGGCACTTAAAAGGGATACCTTCAATAGCAGTTTCAATGCCATTCAGAAAAAGGCTCCACTATTCAACCGCAGCCGCCATCACAAGAAAAGTAATAACCGAATTAACGCCGAGTCCTGAAAAAGATAAGGGGCTATTTTTAAATATTACTGTTCCAAATCTACCACTGAAAAAAATAAAAGGCGTTCACATATCAAAATTAAGACAGCGTTCATCGAATTTTGAGGTAACGCCAGGTAATGATGGCAGAAGTGACTATTATTGGATATCAGTAAAGATGCCTAAAAAATGGTCAGTCCTGGAAGAAGACGAAATAGGAACGGATGTTTGGGCTATGAGGGAAAAATTCGTATCCATAACTCCTCTTTCAACAGACGTAACAGCGATCGAATATATTGAAAAGCTTGACCACCTTAAGGAAGCAACCGAATCTTTTTTATCATACTAAACTCTATTGATTTTAGTATGCATATTTAGCTAAAGCACTTGACGGTTTATAGATTTAAATGCTACTTTTCGTCTGGTTACATTTTTTTTGAGAAATAATTAAAAGACACATGTGAGGTTATTATATGTCAATATCAATCGCCGCTCCTATATTTGCTGCACTGCTCTCGCTTATGTTCGCAGGCATGCTTACCTTTAGGGTATTAAAGCAGGATCAGGGCAATCAAACTATGATAAATATAGCTGTAGCTATACAAGAAGGCTCCATGGCCTTCCTAAAACGAGAATATACATACCTTGCAGGTTTTGTAATTGTAGTTACGATAATCGTAGCTGTACTAGTTGAAACCCAAACAGCCGTAGCTTACGTATTGGGAGCAGTAGTGTCTGCTGGCACAGGATATTTGGGTATGATGGTTGCAACTCGTGCTAATGTCAGAACAGCTGCAGCTGCCCAAAAAGGTTTAAACCCTGCACTCCAAGTAGCATTTTCTAGTGGAGCTGTCATGGGATTATCGGTGGTTGGATTAGGTCTTTTAGGTGTAACCCTTTTATATTTTGCATTTACATCAGTTTATTCGGATACTTCAGCTGCAGAAATAATGAAATGGGTCGCAGGTTTTAGCTTTGGAGCTTCTTCTATCGCTCTATTTGCAAGAGTAGGAGGAGGAATTTATACGAAAGCTGCCGACGTTGGAGCGGACCTAGTAGGGAAAGTAGAACAAGGTATTCCCGAAGATGATCCAAGAAATCCAGCAACCATAGCCGATAATGTCGGAGACAACGTTGGAGATGTTGCGGGTATGGGAGCTGACCTGTTTGAGTCTTATGTCGGATCAATTATTGCTTCAATGGCAATAGCAGCCGTTGCATATAACGTCACTGATTTCGCAGCACCATATATGATATTACCGCTTTTCATATCAAGCGCGGGAATTATTTGCTCGATCATTGGTATCTTTCTTGTTCGATCAAAAGAAAATGCATCATTTGGTAGTCTCTTATGGTCTATCCGCAGAGGAATATTTGCCGCTGCAATCTTAGTAGCAGCTTCAACGTACGGAATAGTTAACTACCTTGCTTTCCCAGGAGATGAAGGGATTAAATTATTTGCAGCTGTTGCTACAGGTCTTGTCGGAGGAGTGATCATTGGTTTAGTAACCGAATATTATACGTCTTATGAATACAAGCCTACTAAACTAGTTGCTGAGAGCTCTGAAACAGGCCCTGCAACAGTAATTATAACCGGGTTTGCTACGGCAATGCAGAGCACATTGGTCCCAGTTGCCGTAGTCAGTGCATCGATCTGGATAGCATTCGAATTAGCTGGATTCTACGGAGTTGCTATTGCAGCAGTAGGAATGTTATCGACACTTGGCGTGACTCTAGCAACAGATGCCTATGGACCTGTAGCAGATAATGCTGGAGGTATAGCTGAACAAGCGAAATTACCAGAAGAAGTTAGAGAAAGAACAGATGCTTTAGATTCTTTAGGGAACACAACTGCTGCAACAGGCAAAGGTTTTGCAATAGGCTCAGCTGCCTTGACTTCCCTTGCTTTGATGGCAGCTTATGCTCAAGCTGTTGGATTGGAATCAATTAACCTCCTAAATTCACAAACTGTCGTGGGCCTCTTTATAGGAGCGATGCTACCTTTCCTATTTTCTGCTTTTACCATGGCTGCAGTAGGACGAGCAGCTTACGCGATGGTGAATGAGGTACGAAGGCAATTTCGAGAAATTCCAGGAATTATGGAAGGTACAGCAGAACCAGAATATGCGAAATGCGTTGATATAAGTACCCAGGGTGCTTTAAGGGAAATGGTAATTCCAGGAATTCTAGCAGTATCTGCACCATTGCTAGTTGGGCTAATTTTAGGGAAAGAAGCTTTAGGTGGTTTATTAATTGGATCTATAGCTGCTGGATTTATGCTCGCTGTAACCATGGCAAATGCCGGGGGAAGTTGGGATAATGCGAAAAAATATATAGAGGCAGGTAACCTCGGAGGTAAAGGATCTGCAGCTCATGAAGCAACCGTAGTTGGAGATACCGTAGGAGATCCGTTTAAAGATACGTCTGGCCCTTCATTAAATATTTTGTTAAAACTGATGTCGATAGTAGCGTTAGTATTTGCACCAATTTTTATTGGGTAATATCACTAACAGAAAATTTAAGAAGTAGTCCCTCTGGAATATGAAATTTAGTAGATTGAAATATTCCAGAGGGGAATTCACTTGTGTTAGTTAGTAACACAAAGTTAGTATTGGTAAATCATGACAACACATTACAAATCCCTCTCTGACTTAGGAATGGAAGCTGTCATCGGGCTAGAGGTCCATGTACAGTTGCTAACAGATAGCAAAATGTTTTGCGGATGTAAAGCAACCTATACCGGAGCTGAACCAAACACACATGTATGCCCTGTATGCCTAGGAATGCCAGGTACTTTACCAGTCATAAACGAAAAAGCAATCGAGCTTACAGTCATGACTGCTTTATCACTCAATTGCAAAATAGCAATAGATAGTAAATTCGACAGAAAAAATTACCCCTACCCCGACCTTATGAAAGGTTACCAAATTTCCCAATTTGATTTACCTCTAACAAGCAAGGGTTGGCTTAATATTGAACCAGAGAATCAGGATGACCGGAAAATTGGCATAACAAGAGTACATCTTGAAGAAGATACGGCAAGACTAGTACATAGACTAGATGTTACAGGAGACACATACTCACTTATTGATATAAACCGTTCTGGAGTTCCATTAATGGAAGTTGTTGGTGAGCCCGACTTACAGTCCGCCGAAGAAGCACGATTATATTTGACCAAACTCCACACAATTCTCCAATATCTAGGCGTTTCAACTGGCAACATGGATGAAGGAAGTTTCAGATGTGATGCCAATATAAGTCTAAGAAAAATAGGTGATCCTTTACCCAATTGGAAAGTTGAAGTAAAGAACATGAACTCTTTCAGAGCTGTATACAGAGCTCTAGAATTTGAAATAGAGCGCCAAAGCAACCTGATTAAGAATAATCAACCAATCATACAAGAAACCAGAGGGTGGTCCGAAGAGAGTCTAACTACTGTTTCACAAAGAGTGAAAGAATATGCTCACGATTATCGATACTTTCCGGAGCCTGATTTGCCGCCTCTCATAATCGACCCAAAATGGGTAGACCAAATTAGATCAACTCTACCAGAATTACCTGATAGTAGGAGAGATAGATTCTGTGATTATTACGGTTTGTCATTATATGATGCGTCCTTACTGACATCTACGAAACCAACAGCAAACTATTTCGAAGAAGCAATGCAAGCATATAAACCAAACAAAAAAGAGCTTTCTACTAGAGCAAAAATAACTGCAAACTGGATTATTGGTGATCTAACCCACTTACTAAATGAATCAGATAATACTATTGAAACATCCCCGGTAAATCCCTTGGCTCTTTCAAAATTATTAGATCTAATGGACGATGGGAAAATAAGTATTCGAATGGCAAAAGAAATATTCGAAGAAATGTTTACTGATGGAACAGATCCAGGTTCAATTATGGAAAAAAGAGGGATATTACAAATCAACGACTCTGAAGAATTATCAAAGATAATCGAAAATATACTAGCAAATAACCAAAAAGCTATAGAGGATTATAGCAAAGGCAAACAAAATGCTCTCGGATTTCTAGTAGGACAAGTAATGCGGCAAACTAAAGGTCAAGCTAATCCACAAACTGCAAACGAACTTGTTAAAACAGCATTAGAAGAAAAAATAGATTAATTTAGATAACGCTTTTTTCCGCCTTGCGAGAGTGTTATATTATCATTAAATAGAAATGTAAAAACATAACACCTTATAAGGAATTAAACCGTGTCCATAATATATATTGCTGAAATCATTATTGCTCTTGCTCTTATTTTTTCAGTTCTAATCCAAGTTAGAAGTCAAGATATAGGACTGTTTGGAGCTTCAACCTCAGTTTTTAGAGCCAGAAGAGGCTTTGAAAAGTTTATCTTCCAAGCAACTATAGTACTCGCAATAATTTTTATAATTCTTTCTATCTTTGGGGCAAAATTCGCACAGTCTTTAGCTTAGCCATAACCGTAATTTACAAATCAACAGTTTCTAAATTGGCAAAGCGTTACCAAAATCATCTCCTTCAACACGCCCTGAGCTTGCATATTGATCATATTTCTGAACTTCAAGTGGATCACGCTCAAGAGATAGAGAATACAATCCGAGTTGATTTGTTAAATCAACTGAATTAAAAATCTCTGCTACCCGAAGGCTTTGAAACTCTTTTTTATTCTTCTCATTAATAAACTTTTTAACCACATCCTCTGTGGGGAATTGATCAGGCCAAAAAAAAGTGAACCCTGAATTAAAAGCTGTTTGTTGATCAATTGGCCTATCTCCAACATGCCAAAAGGAATTAGCTTGATGATAGGTATCCTTTAATTCAGCAATCTTATGTTTAACAATTGCAAAATCAATAGAAAATTCATATTCAGACCACATCCTAATTTGCGTAGAATAAGTTCTATCAGAGGCACTCCCCAATAAAACTCCATTTAGTCGCAAGAATGAGATGTCGCTCTTTGATAGTATGCCAGGAGGATCTCCAAACTCCATTGTCCCATCTATATCAAAACTTACTAATAGCATACTAAATCTATAAAAGCTTAAAAGCTCCCAAGATCTCCGGGCAATCTACCAGCCCCTTGGGGATTGTGATCTGTACGATCTTGAATTTCACCTTCTTCTCGAAGTCCTTCTTCAGCTATGGCAATCAAAGCACTATTTATTATCTGAACTTTATTTCCATCTGTAAGCTTGTTTGCATCATCATCACTAGGAAAAAGTTTATCCCCGATCGTTACTGTCGGGAATTGATCAGGCCAAAAAAAAGTAAAGTTAGCATCTCTAGCATTTTGTTGATCCAAAGGTCGATCTCCAACGTGCCAATAAGAATCAAAATCTGGGTACTTATCTCTGAGGGATTTCATTCGATGTTTTAATGTGACAAAATCTAATTCAATACCATACTTACGCCACATCATCCATTGAGTACTTACAGGACGATCTGACGCGCTACCAACAATCGCTCCTTTGTCCCTAAAGTAATTTACTATTTCCTGGGTAAGTATTCCTGGGGGATCTCCGAATTCCATAGTTCCATCTATATCAAAACTTATTAACCACATATATTTTCTTCACACTCCCAAAAATCTAAAATTTTAGCGTTGCTGAATAAAAAATAAAAAGCAACTTTCTTAAGGTATTCAGATTATGCTGGTGGGTCAAGGCTTCATAAGTAATTCGGATGTCTGTATGTTTAGTTTTATATAAAATTCAACTAATGTAGCGATTTAATCGGATGATCTTAACTAAAATCCCATTCTGTTCCATCATTTGAATCTTCTATGGAAACTCCTAGTTTTTCTAGTTCATCACGAATGAAGTCAGACATAGCAAAGTTTTTTTCATCTCGAAACTGTGTTCGAAGAGTAATCAATAACTCTATAAAAGAATCTGCCTGATCGCCCTGGCTATTTTTTTGCTCCAAATCCAATCCCAGCAACTGACTTAATTCTTTAACCAAGTCTCTTAATTCCTGAACATCTTCCCCTTTTTTTGCAGAACGGTTTATATCTCTTGCAAGGTCAAATAGAATAGCCAAAGCCTGTGGCGTATTAAAATCATCATCCATAGCAATTTCAAATTGCTCACGATAAGTTGCTGGATCCAATACTTGCTTATCACCCATAGTAACTGTGTTAACAATTCTAGATAACCGAGCACAAGCTTTCACTGCGCCTTCCAAAATTTCCTCACTCCATGTAAGGGGATTACGATAATGTGATGTGAGTACAAAAATTCTAAAAGGATCTTTACCAAATTGAGAAACTGCATCACGAATAGTGACAAGGTTGCCAATCGATTTACTCATTTTCTCATCACCAAGCCTAAGTAATCCATGATGGACCCAATATTTTGAGAAAGGCTCAGATCCAGTAAAAGCTTCAGATTGAGCAATTTCATTCTCATGATGGGGGAACAATAAATCAGCTCCTCCTCCATGAATATCTAAACTTTCACCCAAATATTCTAATGACATCGCGGAACATTCAATATGCCACCCTGGCCTCCCTATACCCCAAGGGCTGTCCCAATATGGCTCGCCTGGTTTAGATTTTTTCCATAAGGTGAAATCAAGTGGATTTTCTTTTGACTCTGAAATTGCAACTCTCGCTCCAGCCATCATCCCATCAAGAGTCCTATGGGAAAGTTTTCCATAGGACTTAAATGAATTTACTCTGTAATAAACATCACCGTCTGATTGATAAGCAAAACCCTTCTCAATCAAACCTTCAATCATCTCAATTATCTTTGGTATTTCCTGAGTAGCTAACGGGTAATATTCAGCTTTTTCAATACCCAATAAATCCATGTCGGAAAAGTATGCTTCAATAAATTTTTGGGATAGTTCGGCAGATGTAGATCCATTCTCTGCTGCTCTGGCTATTATCTTGTCATCTATGTCCGTGAAGTTTTGAATATGTTTAACGGAATACCCCTTATATTTCATATACCGTTTCATCACATCAAATACGACATAACTCATCCCATGCCCTACATGGGAGTCTGAATACGGGGTGACACCACAAATATACATCAAAACATTAGGGGCGTTATGCGGGATAAATTCTTCCTTTTGACCAGTCAGAGTATTGAGAATTCTTAACATTATTTAAATGACTCCAATAGCACAACAAAGTGAGCAGCAATCATCATATTCGTACTAGCCTCCTGTGTATTAACTATTCCTTCTAAGGTCTTAAATTTAATATTTAAAAGATTCTCATCCAAGTTGAGAACTTCTCCAAAAGAGAAGATCATTTGCTTTCTGTACGGGCTAAGAACAGGAGCATTTGCATAGATTATAGCATCTGCATTAACAATGCTAAATTTATTTTCCTTAACAAGCTGGTAAGACTCTCTTAACAGATTTGTACTCTTCACTCCTTCAAGATCAGGATCAGAACTTGGAAAAAACGTGCCTATATCTCCCAACCCAGCTGCTCCCAATAAAGCATCTATGAAAGCATGCGTAAGAGCATCCCCATCGGAATGTCCATTAAGACCTTTCTCATACTCGATATTAACCCCGGCAAGAACTAAATCTCTCCCTGTAACCAAAGGATGGCTATCGAATCCAAGCCCTATTCTTAAAGTCAATCTAATCTAACCTCTATCTTAACTATTTTTAACACTAGTACCTCTAGAAAGTAGAATGCTCTCAGCAATCAAAATATCTGAAGAGAAAGTTATTTTCAAATTTTCCACATCACCAGTAAATGACCTTACATCTACACCGTAGGATTCTAATAAACTAGAGTCATCAGTAAAATTATCAACAGGTAATTTAGAATGCGCATCAACCAAATCAGATCTTTTAAATGTCTGAGGAGTTTGAGCTGCATACAGACCATCTCGAGTGAGAGTACGAAGAATCTTTCCTTCTTGATCAATATTTTTTAGTGTATCTACGACAGGAATCAATGGAACAGCTGACCCACGATTATTAGCCAAAATTATCGATTCTGTAATCAAATCTGGCGTAACGCAAACTCGTGCTGCATCATGTATAAGAATTAACCTAGATGGTGGTGATATTTTTAACGCCTTCGCAACTGATTCAAGCCGCGTTTCTCCTCCAGCAGTCAATTGTACAAAATCTTGAAAGCCAAACTGCTCTATCATTTGCCGTCCTCTTTCTAATAAATTTTCAGGCAATACAAGTATGGCTTGATCTACTTTACCTGTAGATTTCATGGACATTAAAGAATAATAAAAAGCTGGTCTCCCTAATACATTGATAAATGCTTTGGCAACACCACCCATTCGCAGCCCAGATCCTGCACCCAACAAAAAAGCTACTACGTCCATTGTTCTTGAATTCTTTCTAGTTTTTCTATTTTTTCTATTAAATAATATAGAAGATAAATTATATTATAAATTCTAAATAAGAAGTATTCATCTTGTTTTCTCCTAAGTTCACATATTATTCATAGCAAAAAGGCAGTTATTATCGAATTCAATTTATGAATACACCTTTAAGCATGTTCATAAATTGAATTCCGCCTGATATAATTCCCAAATATAAACACTGGCTGCGCCGGGGTGGCGAAATGGCAGACGCGAAGGACTTAAAATCCTTTCTTCGGTAACGAGGGTGTGGGTTCGAATCCCTCCCCCGGCACCATTAAATCTTAATTAATCAATGTTTATATAAAGAAAGTAGGGCCCCATTATAAAGGAAAACCTAAGAATCCTACATACATCAGACGTACACGTCGGTGCTTTTACAGATGAAAGATCTCCCCATCCTAACAAGTGTATGGACGCCTTTCGTATTATTGTTGATAAGGCTCTAGAAGAAAAAGTAGACCTTGTTTTGATAGCCGGCGATTTCTTTGATCATAATCGAATAAGACAAGATGTATCTGATTTTATTTTGGATCAATTAGGCCGGCTTACAATGCCAACGGTTGTCTTGCCTGGTAATCATGACCCTTTAGAAGAGAACTCAGTTTATTGGCGTATGGATCTAGAAAAAACCCCTAAGGTACACTTAATCAGAACACCTGGTGGGGAAACAAAAAGCTATCCTGATCTAGACGTTGCAGTATGGGGAAAACCCCATGTAAGTTACGATGATATTGATTTGTACCCAATCAAGGACGCTCCACCTCCTGGTAATGAAACATGGCAAATCGCGATTGGCCACGGTCATTTTGTAAGGGACCAGGGAGATATGGGTAGATCATACCCAATCTATAGAGAAGAAATTTCTTCCTGCAAAAGAGATTATGTAGCTTTAGGCCACTGGGATGCACATATGGACATAAGCCAGGAGAATGTTGTAGCTTACTATCCAGGATCACCTACATGGGTTGGGCTAAGCTCTATAGTAGAATTCAGTAAAATAAATGGTACTAAGAAAATTAAAGTTACCTCGTTTCCCGTAAACCCCAAAAAACCAGATGGACCGAAGAAGATCACTGGCGCAGCGTTCTAATGATTTCTGATTCTACCCAAAAAAGCTAGCTAATATACTAGGCTAACAGAAAGAGTTATACTGTAAGTATTAATTCAGTTTATTAAATTTAACGAAATAGGAGATCCCACACGTTACACAATACAAAATCCCCCCCACAAGCTAATATGTCACAACAAAATAATAAAGATACACCTCGAGTAGCTATCTTCATAGACGGCAGTAATTTATACCACGCCCTAGATCAATCATGCGGCAGAAATGACTTAGATTTTAGTGCATTTATAAAATGGCTTGCCGATGATAGAGACCTCTATAGAACTTATTATTACAATATATTACAAGATGAAAAAAGAAGGCCTACTGATTTTAGAGAGCAGAAAAAATTCTTAGAAGCGCTTAGCCAAGTTCCGTATCTCGAAACTCGCTTCGGCAGCATCCGATACAGAGATGGGCAAATGGTAGAAAAAGGTGTGGATATCATGTTAGCCACTGATATGCTCTATTACGCATTATACGACTACTATGATATCGCAATCCTAGTTAGCGGAGATGGCGACTTCTCCTATGCTGTGCAAACGGTCAAGAACGCTGGAAAATATGTTCAAGTTGTTACTTTTGAATCTAATCAATCACCTGATTTATCCAAAATCGCTGATACGCAAACTTTACTTTCTGAAGAAACACTCTCCAAGGAAAATTTATGGATTCAAAAGGATGATAAACCAAGAAGAAGAAGACGGCGTATAGTTGCTCCAAAGCGTATAGTTGCTCCAAATAATGCTATAAAGAAAACAGTTGCTCCAAATAATGCTATAAAGAAAACACCTCTGCCTAAAAAAAGAGCACCTGTAAAAAATTAATCAAATTCATATGACTTAGAAAACTAGTTGCAGAATACCAATAGAGAGATTGAATATATCTAGCGAAGGTTTTTATGAATACAAATACTGGACCACTTACGGGAATCCGAGTCATTGAATTATCCGGGCCAGCTGGTCAGCCATGTGGTCGTGCACTAGCAGATCTTGGTGCAGATGTAATTCTAGTAGAGCCACTTAAAGGCTCCGAATCAAGAAATTTTCTTCCTTTTACACTAAAAGGTGACCACCCAGACCGTAGTATTTTCTTTCTTCACTTTAACACCAATAAACGAAGTGTTTCATTAGATATAACCTCTTCTAAAGGTCAAGACACTCTTTTATCATTAATACAGACTGCCGATGTACTAATCGATAGCTACGAGCCAGGCTATATGGATTCTGTAGGACTTAGCCCGGCAAGAATACGAAGTGCTAATGAAAAACTTATACATGCTTCCATCACTCCATTTGGCCAGACAGGCCCTTATAGGAATTTTAAAGCTACAGACCTAGTATCTACTTCTATCTCAGGTCTAGTTTTTCCAGAAGGGAATAGTAAAGAAGCACCAATAACAATGCCACGCTATCAAGGATACCAATTACCTGGTCTTCATTCTGCTTTCGCAATCTTGATAGCACTATGGCACCGAGACAAACAAGGTGTAGGACAAAATATAGATATTTCACGCTTTGAAGTTTTGGCAAATTTCCAATTGAATTTTTTAAGATACTCAAGCCAACACATCAATACCCCGAGAAAACGTGACACAGCAGGAAATGGGCCTACGCAATATTATCAAACTACAGATGGATGGGTACAGCTGGCTTTAACAACAGAACGACAATGGACAGGATTGGTTGAATGGATGGATGACCCTGAACTAGCTGATGAAAAATTCAAAATCCTTTCTGTAAGAGATGCAAATGCAAAATTAATCACACAGAAAGCTAAGAAATTCATTAGCAACTTCACTACCAAGGAATTCTTAGACGGGGGAGAAAAATATAGAGTAACGGTTGCACCTGCCAATACTCCTGCTGATTTTTATTCCCACGCACATACAATAGAAAATAAGTATTTAACAACAATCAATCATCCTACTCTTGGACAGTATAATGCTCCGGGAGCCCCAATGGATTTTTCTGAAACCCCTTGGAAAATCTCAAGGATAGCTCCAACTATAGGACAACACACATCTGAAATTCTTAACGAGCTAAAAGATCGGAAAATTACTCATCCTCAAGTTCAAACTAAGAGAGGAAAGAAAAGTTTACCCCTAGACGGTATCCGCATTCTGGCTTTTGAAAGGGTATGGGCCGCTCCTTTTGGGACTCGCTACCTTGCTGATTATGGAGCTGAGGTAATCAAAATAGAATCTACAAAATTTTCAGATGGCCGAGTTTTTGACAAGGACCTAAATCCTGCAGCATGGCTCGGAACTAATGCAACTTATGGTGAAATTAATAGAAATAAAAAATCTATTGCACTTGATCTACACTCTGAGGAAGGGCAAGAAATTTTCAAGCGCTTAGCAGAGATTTCTGATGTTGTGATTGAAAATAATGCACCGAGCGCAATGAGGCGTTTCAATATTACCTATGAAGATTTAAGGAAAGTTAACCCAAGAATTATTATGGTGAGCTGTCCAGGATTTGGCTCTCAAGGGCCTTTGAGCAATTATGTGGCAGTAGGCCAATCTATAACAGCATTTACAGGCTTAGGTTACCTATGGGCAAAAGATGATGCGGAATGGCCTGCAAGAGGAGCAGGTGCATACCCAGATTTCATCACAGCCAGTAATATCCCACTTGCGATAATGTCAGCATTGCACCATAGAGAAAAAACAAATGTAGGGCAATTTATAGAAATAGCTCAATTTAAAGCCGCTGCTAGTGTAATTGGCCTTGCAGCCCTCGAAGATCAACTATCAGGAAAACCTGCGTCCGCATGGGGAAATCAAGATCCAAATATGGTATCTCAAGGTATTTATAGATGCAAAGGAAATGATCGATGGGTGGCAATCTCATGCCCATCAAATGAGTCATGGAATTCTCTATTAGGGTTAATTAAATCATCCGGAAATCCTATAGCATCTGAATTTAAAACTACAGCTGGACAAAAACAAAATAAAACAACCATTGATAAGATGATCTCTGACTGGACAGTTAATCTATCACCCCATCAGGTTATGTACCTATGCCAAAAACTTGATATCCCAGCTTCTGTAGTTGCCACAGGAGAAGATCTATATTTAGATCCTCAGCTAAGATCTCGGAATTATGTAGTTGAGGTTGAGCATCCAATCCCTGGAAAAATAGAGCACCCAGGTATGACTGCTAAATTTAGTGAAACTCCTGGACAAGTCTATCTTCCTGCACCTCAACCCGGAGAGCACACAGAACAGATCTTGCGTACATTGCTTAAAATCCCAGACTCCGAAATTTCTGATCTAAAGGAATCCGGAATTTTATCTTGAGAATATATAGCCTGTTACGGTACACACTTCAAGTTTTAAATGAATAATTCAAATTCCCTACCGACCATCATAGATGCTTATAAACTAATGGGACATTTCGCGCAAGAATCACTAACACTAAACTTTCCGGATAATGCTCAACATTTCCAGGTTCAATTAGATAAATATCTATCCGGGTTACTTTCAGGCGTTCCAGAATCAACAAGAGCAATAGGAAAAAGATGGGTCAACAGTCAAACTAAAACCACTAACCTTACAAGTCTAAAAGATGCAATACAGGTAGCTGATGCATCCAACCCAAAGCAAATAGTAAAATCAGCAGTGCTGGAATCTTCTAAATCATTAGACTCCAATAAAATATCCCCTAGAATCATACTTTTTCTTGGTGATGGAGAAAATAAAACTCTCACCCACGCAATGCAATATGCAATCGGTGTTAGTTTAGGTTCAGAAGTGACATTAATTTTCTTTTGGCCCGAGCACCAATGGCAAACATCGTTATTTTATATAACAGCACATGAATATTTTCACTTAGCTAGAAATGTAATTTTTGAACAATTCTTTACGGGACAGACTATGGTAAATATATCTTCTCAAAAACCAGATAGCCTATTAGATATTATCCTTAGCGAAGGGCTCGCAGATACTTTTGCAATGTCGATTTCTGACTCACATGTACCAAATTGGCTAAACTCCTTTAATGAAATTGAAGAAAAAAGAGCATGGGAAAAAATATTACCTCATCTTGATTCAACGAATCCTGAATTGATCAGAGGTGTTCTCTCAGGATCACAAGGAAATCTTCCTGACTGGGCTGGAAATTTTATCGGGTATTTAATCGTCAATTCCTATTTAACCACTAATCCAACAGTCAAAATCCAAGACCTTGTATCTATTGAGTACTCAGAAATTTTTAAAAATAGTAACTATACAGCCGGAATTCCCAGAAGGGGATAATCCGAAGCTCTCCATTCCTCAAGTTTAAGCACACGCCAGAATATTTAAGATATAATAACCTCAACTTCGTGTAGAGGGCGGTTAGCTCAGTTGGTTAGAGCGTTGCGTTGACATCGCAAAGGTCACAAGTTCGAGTCTTGTATCGCCCACCATTTCTTTTTATATATAAATTAACGCTATATAATCGATTTTATCTTTTACGACAGGCTGGCTATCTCTTACCTTCATTTAAAAATGCCTAACTAGGTTTAACCATACCCCAACCAGAATTATAATATTAGATATAAGCATAAGTCTGCTTTCTCTCATTTCCGCCCCCCCTCTTTCTTGTATTAAGAACTGGTTTATAGAGTAACTTAACTTTACATAAACAGCTCTATAACTCTCAATAGCGTATAATGTATTTATGCTTACTAAAGTTAAATATCTATTAACTGTGGAGAATAAAGTATGAAGTTTTTATTCTGTCGCCCTTTGGGGGACTACTCCTTTTTTCTTTTTCCCTCTTTGGAAACTCCAAACTAGATGTACCAAATAAACTGAAAAAATTAGATAGGAGGCCCCATAATGGAAGATTCTAAATCTAACGGCTTTGCACCACAAGAATACGGCTCTGATGTGATTGTTGATACGTTGCATGGCCTTGGAATCGACTACATTGCCATGAACCCTGGAGCAACATTCCGGGGAATCCATGATTCCATTGTAAATCACCTCGGGAACCAGCACCCCGAGCTTATTCTGTGCAACCACGAGGTGATAGCTGTTTCGTTAGCCCAAGGGTATGGTCGAGCAGCAGGAAAGCCTATGGCGGCATTCGTCCATGATATTGTAGGGCTACTGAACGGTTCCATGGCAATATTTGATGCTTGGATGGGTCGTTCCGGAGTGTTAGTACTAGGAGCAACAGGGCCTGTTGACACTAATCATCGCCGGCCATGGATCGATTGGATCCACACCGCTAACGTGCAGGGAGAAGTCGTAAGAAACTTTGTGAAATGGGACGATCAACCCGCGAGCATCGAAGCCTCTGTTGAATCACTAATTCGGGGGTACAACCTAGTGACATCAGAACCATTGGGGCCAGTATATATATGTTTCGATGCCGACGTTCAAGAGCAAAAATTGGACAAGCCCTATAAGCTTCCAGATTTTTCACAATACCCAAAACCAACAAGGCTTCAGGCTGATCCAAGTGCACTCGAAGAGGTGGCAGGCCTACTTATCGCCGCTGAAAACCCCGTTGTGCTAGCAAACTTCCTTGGTAGATCGGATGAAGCTGTGCAAGGCTTAATCCAGCTAGCAGAAAGTCTCTCTATACCAGTAATAAATGGAGGTGATTTCTTCAACTTCCCTACGCGCCATCCCCTATATGCTGCTGATTCCAAGGACACTCTTTTGGCAGAAGCTGACGTTGTTTTAGCTTTGGACGTTTATGATCTCCAGCAAGACCTTACCGTTGTTAATAGGGATACACGAACGACCAAGGATATCCTAGGACCAGATACCAAATTAATCGATATATCACTTAGACAACTGCTAACAAAAAGTTGGGCAGATGATCATGGGCACCTCTATCCGACAGAAATTTCTGTTGCTGCGGATACATCACTAGCATTACCAGCACTAGCAGAAATTGTTCAACACAAACTAGACGATGAAGCTGTTTCTCTTCCGAAAATTGTAGAACGGAACCAGCGTATCAAGAGCCTTCATGAAACGAGCTTGGCCAAAAACCAGGATATCGCTAAAAACCAGGCTGGGGAGCACCCTTTAGCTCTCTCGACAATCACACAAGAGTTGTGGGAAGTTGTAAAGGAAGACGACTGGGTAATCGGTAATGGCAACCTGCGTGGCTGGGTTCAGAAGCTATGGGACATCAAGCATCCCTACCAAGATATGCGCGCGCGCGGGGGCGGAGGACTTGGAGAAGGTCTAGGTCATGCCATTGGAGTTGCACTCGCTAATCGTGACAAAGGAAGGTTAACAATCAATATTCAATCTGACGGAGACATGCTTTTCACTCCAGCTGCATTATGGACCGCCGTTCATCACCGTATACCCTTACTGATTATCATGTACAACAACCGCAGTTATGGAAACGATCTAGGGCACCAAGGTTCTATGGCAAATGTCCGCTCTCGACCAATGGAGCGTAAGACCATCGGAATTGACATTGATGATCCTAACGTGGATTTCGCAGCTTTGGCACGTTCCTTCGGTGCATGGGCAGAAGGGCCTATAGAGAAAATTGAAGACTTGGGGCCCGCCATCAAACGTGCAAAAGACGAGGTTATGATAAACGGTCGAGTAGCTTTAGTAGATGTTTACACTCAAACTTTATA
>Ga0209403_10001389_pt1 | contig 31605 bp, 25 predicted proteins | sample ArcticOcean_MG_C_8_FD_187440 | JGI IMG/M metagenome (GOLD analysis project Ga0209403, IMG submission 187440) | Marine microbial communities from western Arctic Ocean - ArcticOcean_MG_CB11_86 (SPAdes) (version 2) | ecosystem: Environmental > Aquatic > Marine > Oceanic | place: Arctic Ocean...
AAAAAAAGTCATACTCTATTGCATAGCCAGGACGAAAAAAGCGCACCCCACTCATTCCAGGTATTGCCCTTAAAGCTTTTAGCTGTATGTGCTCTGGTAGGCTTGTTGAAAACCCGTTTAAATATATTTGGTCAGAGCTTAACCATTCTGGCTCTAGGAAAAGCGTATGGGTGTCATGGTGAGAAAATCTAAAAATTTTATCTTCTATGGAAGGACAATACCGTGGACCAACACCACCCACGTCTCCTGAAAACATAGGGCTTAGGCTTAAATTTTCTTGAATAACCTCTTTGCATTCAGCGTTTGTTGTTATTGTATGGCAAGGGACGTTTGGTGGGTCAAAACCGCTTGTTTCGTAAGAAAAAGGAAGCGGGTTTTTGTCGCCTGAATTAACAGCGGTCTTTGCCCAATCAACCGAGGATCGATCGAGCCGCGGGGGCGTACCTGTTTTTAAGCGACCCGCAATAAAACCCAAAGAAACAAGAGACTCGGTTATACCCTCTGCGCCGCTTTCCCCCATCCTACCAGCGCGAATTTTTTTCTGTCCAATATGAATAAGGCCATTTAAAAAAGTGCCACACGTTAAAACAACCGAACCTCCAAAGAGGTTCAAACCATCTCTTAAAACGACACCACCAACACTTCCACCAACTGTAATTAAAGAAACCACCTCACCTTGGATAATTTCAATTTTATTGTTTTTTAAAACACAACCAGAAACAAAAGACTCATAACGTCTTTTGTCAACCTGAGCTCTTGGGGACCAAACAGATTTACCTTTTGATTGATTTAATATCTTAAACTGGATACCGCTACGGTCAGCCGCAAGCCCCATAATGCCACCAAGCACATCTATTTCTCTAACAATTTGACCCTTCGCGAGACCGCCAATTGCCGGGTTACACGACATTCGCCCAATTGCTCGCGTGTCGAGCGTTACCAGAAGGACTGAGCGCTTAAGCTTTGAACCGACCAGCGCAGCCTCAATGCCTGCGTGACCACCACCACAAACGATTAGATCGTATTTTTTTTTATGTTTCACGTGAAACTACTTACCAACACAAAGAGAGTTGAAAATGTTGTTAATTATATCGTCAGGAGTCGTTTTCCCAAGCAAAACATCAAGGGCTTCAACCCCACCGCGAAGCTCAAGAGAAAGAAGTTCAAGCTCAACTCCTGTTTCTGTAAAAAGCTCGTCAGCCCTATCTAAGTGCTCAGCGCACAGCTTAATTGACAATTGCTGGCGAGGAGTTGAAAGAAGGGAGACATCAGAAGAAACAGGGTGGATTTGAAGTTTGTTTTTAATTTCTAATAAAAGTTCTTTAATCCCCGTTTTGTTTTTACAAGATATATGTATAACTGTCTTTGGTGCAGGCTCAGCGTGAAGGTCGGCCTTGTTCAAGACAAAAACGCACAGCTGATCACCAACGTGGTCTATTTCTTCAAGTGGATTATCTGAAACTGAAATTATAATATCGGCTTGCTTTTTCTGTGTAAGAGCTCTCGACACACCCTCCTTTTCAACGCGGTTTTTAGTTTTTCTTATTCCGGCGGTATCGAAAAAAACAAGAGGCACGCCCTCGAGGATTAGCTCCGCACTTATAACGTCTCGCGTTGTTCCAGGTAGGGGGCTAACAATTGCTTTGTTGTCCCCACAAAGAGAGTTTAAAAGAGAAGACTTCCCAACGTTTGGTGGGCCCGTTATTACAACGGCCACTCCAAGGTTTAACATTTTTCCCATTCTAAAAGTTTTGGACATCTCTAAAACTTTTTTTTGTAATCCTTTAAGGACTTTTTGTGCGGAAATTTGAACGCTCATGTTTAAATCCTCTTCAGAAATATCCATTTGATACTCAAGAGTGGAAACAAGGTCGATAAGGGTTTTTCTTATTTTATTAATTTCAGCTGAAAGCTGACCCTCGATTATTTTTTGCTGCTCCCGGACACCCTCTAGCGTTTTAGACCGAATTAACGAAGCGACACCCTCAGCCTGAATTAAGTCCATCTTTCCGTTGATAAATGCGCGGTAAGTAAACTCTCCGGGCTCAGCAAGGCGAGCACCGAGCAAACAAACGGTAGAGATAATATTATCAATAATAGTTGGGTTTCCGTGTGAGGAAACCTCAAGAGTGTCTTCGCCTGTATATGAGGCCGGAGAAGCAAAGCAGGTTAATATTCCCTGGTCTAATTTTTCACCATCAAGGTTGAACAAAGTGCGGAGCGTAGCAACGCGATCATTTGTTTTATTCTGATGTGTTATTTTCCTCGAGATTTTAAAAGCCAAAGGGCCACTAACCCGAATAACAGCCACCCCACTAAAGCCAAGGGGCGTAGCGGCGGCAACAATCGTGTCACCAGAGATCATTTCTCTTTTTTTATTTTAATATTTTTAACAACAGGCGCGGCTACGTCAGGGATAAAGTACTTTTGTTGAACAATTGATAGCAGGTTAAACACAGAGTAGTAGAGGTTTAACCCCGACGGAAAAGTATAAAACAAGAAAAGGAAAAACACGTTCATGAAGTACATCATGATTTTTTGTTGATTGCCGCCATCGGGGGCCGCCATTAGTTTTTGTTGTAAAAACATCGTTATGCCCATTAAAAACGGGAGAATGTTTATTGGAAAACCGGCAATTGTTGTAATTGTGTCCGGTACACTAAGGTCGGTTATCCAACCAAAAAAAGGTGCACCGCGAAACTCAATTGTTGATCGAAAAATGGTGAAAAAGGAAATTAGGATTGGCATTTGCAACAACAACGGCAAACAACCACCCATTGGATTGACCCCCTTTTCTTTAAACAGCTCCATTTGGGCCCGGCTAAGTTTTTGCGAGTCGTTTTTATATTTTTCTTTTAGGCGTTGAATTTGAGGCTGTAGAGCCTGCATGTTTTTTTGAGAGCTAAATTGTTTTTTTGTTAATGGGTTTAATAGAAGTTTAATTAAAAAAGCAAAAAGGATAACCACGATGCCATAGTTTGGAATTATTGCATACATTTTTGTTAGCGACCAAGTAACAAGTTGGCCGAGAGGACGAAAAATTGTCCAGCCAAGGTTCATGGTTTTTTCTAAATCATACCCAAGAGCGCTTATGCGCTTATAATCAAGGGGGCCAATATATAAATTGACCTTGTTTGTGCTGTTAGTGGACTGTCTGAGGTGCGTTTTGAAGTAGGGGCGGCCATCTTTTGTGGTACCCAAAACCTCAGCGCCAGTGCCCGGGGTCTCAGGTATTAAAGCAGCTAGAAAATACTTTGTTTTAACGGCGGTCCAAAGAGTGTTTCCTGTTTGTTTCTCGGATGAAAAACTATCCTTAGGTGCGCCGGGCTCAAGCAACTCACCACCCAAATAAGCGTAGCCCTTGAAGTGAGTATATTCATCTTTAAGGTTTTTTTCTGTTGGGGCAAGCCCACCAGACCAAGAAAGGAGATACTGACCGCGTGAAATATATTTATCAGGGTTCTCAAAAGAAATATCTAAACCAACCTCATAACTGTTGGGATAAAAAGTGTAGCTCTTTCTTATTTTTTGACCGGCATAGAACGTTTCGTAAGCAACGGTCTGTTGTCTTATATCAGCAGCAACTGACCTAGAGGTGTTAACGGGCGCCCAGTTGTTTATTAGGCTAACATCATCACCCTCCAAAGAAACAAAGCTTAAAATAAGATTGTCCCGATTTAAATCATCAATAAGATTAACTAACGTAGAGTCATAGCGGGCATATTTTTCAAAAAGAAACGAAACAAAAGATCCACCACCGCGATTACTAAGTCGAGCAATAAACAGGCCATTGTTAACATCAATAAATTGTTCATCAGAATAAACCGCTGAGGTCTCTTTTGTTTTAGAGGCAACGCTAGCAACGAGAGCTGGTTTCTGGTCTTCAACGAGAGGCTCTACAACTAAGCGCTCTAAGTTGTTGTCTTCTAAGGCTTTGCCAGGGGAAACAAGATTCATATACCACGGGGTTAGAATCAAAACAACAGCAACCAAGCTAAAAGCTAGGAGAGTTTTTTTATCCATTTGATTTTTGTATTGGGTCATATCCACCCGAAGAATAAGGGTGGCACTTAGATATGCGTTTAATAACTAGTAATGACGCACGGAAAAAAGAGCGACGATCAAAAGCATCAAGGGCATATTGTGAACAGGTCGGGTGAAAGCGACAGTTAGATCCGACCACGGGTGAGATAAACGTGCGATACATTTTAACAAGCAAGATCAGCACTTGCCTAAAAAAAGCGTCTATAAGTTTAAATAAAAAGGAAAAAAGCATTATGCGGACAGAGACTTTCTACCCTTCTTGCGTCTTCTGGCAAGAACATTCCGCCCGCCAACGGTAGACATTCTTGAACGAAAGCCGTGCTTATTTTTTCTTTTACGTTTACTCGGTTGATATGTACGTTTCATTTGTGCTCCAAATTTAGCCTGGGAAAATAAGAAGCATTGCCCCAAAAGACCAAACAAAATGGTTTTGAGAATGTTTGCGAACTTTTCTTGAAGAATATCAAAAAGAGGATTGTAGAGCATTGAAAAATCGGCATAAATTAGAGAAATGGCAATTGTGGAAAACTTGTGGAAAACAATTAAATGAACCAAGCAGAATCCTGGAATAAGGTAAAAGTAAGTCTTAAAAAGGCACAACCTCAGCACGCCTATGCGACGTGGTTTGAGCCGTTGGTTTGTATTGGCTTAAATGGCAACGATCTAATTATAGAAGTTCCAAACCAGTTTTTTTTTGAATGGATTCAGTCTCATTATAAAGAAATAATAAAAAATGAAGTTGACAAAGTATATGGGGACTCAACATTAATTAAATATACGGTCTCCCCAGAAAAAGCAGAAAAAAAGATTGAGACTCCCGGAACCATAAGCCCCCCCAATAACCTCTTGCCAGTTAATAAAAACCTAAAGATTAACGAGAGGTATACCTTTTCTTCGTTTATTGAGGGAACGCATAATCAGCTTGCAAAAGCTGCTGCGTTAAATGTGTCAGAAACTCCAGGTCAACTATCTTTCAATCCTTTGGTTATTTATGGTGGCGTTGGAATGGGCAAAACGCATTTATTACACGCGATTGGAAATAAAATATCTTCGAATAACGCACAGAAAAAGATTGTGTGCGCATCAAGTGAAAAATTTACCCTTGATTTTATTTCCTCAATTCAAAAAAATAAGACTGTAGAGTTCTCAAAATCTTATAGAAACACCGATGTTTTGTTAATTGACGACATACAGTTTTTTCAAGGAAAAGAGCAAACACAAGAACAATTTTTTCACACCTTTAATGAGCTTTTCCAGGCCGGAAAACAAATTGTTATGACAGCAGATCGCTACCCCGGTGAAATGATTGGATTGCAAGATCGACTGCTCTCAAGATTTAAATCAGGTTTAGCTGTTGATATTCAACCGCCAGATTTTGAAACCCGGGTTGCAATAGTTATGGAAAAAGCTGAAATAAACGGCCTAAAGCTTCCATATGATATAATAGAACTCATTGGTCTTCACGTTAAAAACAACATAAGAGACCTTGAAAGCACAATCATTAGACTTTTGGCGCACTCATCTCTTTCTAATCGTGAAATTGACTATGATCTTGCAAAAAAAGTAATTAAAGAACGCATGGGAACGAGCTCTGTCTCAGACTTGACAATAGAGGAGATTACTCGCCGTGTTTCGATTATTACACACGTTAGTGTAAAAGACATTGTAAGCGCGAGTAGAAAAATGGAAATTGCAGAAGCCAGGCAAGTATCAATCTATTTATGTAGAGAGATTTTAGGAACACCCCTTGTAAGCATTGGTATGCATTTTGGAGGCAGAGACCACTCGACCGTTCTTCACGCATGCCGAGTTATAGAAAAGAAAGCAAGGGTTGACCAACGAATTTCAACGCTGGTTGGAGAGCTTAAAAACGAACTGTCATTTGCTATGAATTAATCGAAGAGAGTCTTATAAAGAGGATTGTTCATCATCCTCGAGCTCTTCATATTCGTCGCCGTCTTCGTCATAGTAGTCTTCGTCGTCATAATAGTCATCATCATCATAGTAGCCTTCTTCTGCAAAAGCTTCTTGACTTTGAGGTTGCTCCTGTTTTTCACTAGAACGAGCCCCGGAGGATAAATCTTCAGAAGCGGGTTGTGTATTTTTAGCGGGTAGCGTTGAATTGTTTTTAAAAAGAATACCAACTAACACTATTATTAGTAATAAGATTGCTGAGCCCGCCCCACCTTCTGGAGCTAACTCATACCCGCCAAACATATTACGCTTTACTCCAAAACTAAGAAAAACAGCAATTGACAATAAAACACCAAAAAGGATAATGATATTACCAGTAACGTTGGGCATGTTTGTTTGCATTATGGCTGAATATAAAAACCACACAAGGATTCCCAAAATGGAGATAAAGGCACTTAAAAGAAAGTTTTCAGCATATAAAGATGCAATAAAAAGGATTATTGCAGATGCGGGGATTAAAAAACCAACGCCAACCTTAATGTTATCATTCATATTAATTTACCGATATAAAGATAGGTAGAGTCTAAGAAAAACCAAACAAATTTCCCTCAATAAGGATTGAAATGCAAGCGTTTATACTTTTACCAACCTATAAATTATCTGCTGTAATTTCGGGGCCTAAAGTTCTTTTGAGTTTTGGTAAGGTAAAATGAAAAATAATATTAAAATTGGAGTAATTGGCGTTGGGCATCTTGGCCAACACCACGCAAAACATTACGCAAAGATTAAATCAACAGAGTTGGTTGGGGTTTATGATACAGACAACAAACAGTGTAAATCAATAGCCGCACAGTTTAAAGCAAGGGCCTATAGGTCTTTAAATGAAATGCTTGAACATATTGATGGCGTATCAATTGTCACGCCAACAAAAAATCACGCAGAAATAGCTGAAGCCTGCATCAAGAAAGGCAAGCATGTTTTTATCGAAAAACCAATTAGTAAAACTGTTGAGGAGGCGGAGAGTATTATAGCTCTCGCAAAAAAGCACAAAGTGACCCTTCAGGTTGGCCATATTGAACGGTTTAACCCGGCCCTGTCACCACTAGAACGGTTCACAATTAACCCGAAATACATTGAAGTCCAAAGATTGGCGCCATACATGGTCAGAGGAACAGATATTCCTGTGGTTTTAGATTTGATGATACACGACATTGATTTGGTTTTATCCTTTATTGATTCGCCCGTAAAAAACATAGAAGCAAGCGGGGTTTCAATTATGACAAGCTCTGTTGATATTGCAAATGCGCGCATCCATTTTGAAAACGGGGCGGTCGCAAATATGACTTCAAGTAGAGTTGCAAAAGACAGGGTTCGCAAGATAAAACTTTTTCAACAAGACCTTTATATAACCATCGACTTCTTAATTGGCCTTACGGAAGTATACCGCGTAATGGACGTTGAAGAAAAGGGGGCGCCAGCTATTATTTCGGCACCAATAGAGTCAAAAGGCAAACAACGCCATATTATATATGAAAAACCAAAAATTAATAAACAAGATGCGCTCCAGATGGAATTAATAAACTTTATTGAATCTATTCAAGGCAAAGCCAAGCCAATTGTTGATGGTGTGGCAGGGAAAGAAGCCCTAAGGGTTGCACTACAAATACAAAATAAAATACTTGAAGGGTTAAAGTAGATGGATATTCGCAATTTTTTCTTTAAATATAGAAGCTATACCCCGATACCAATCGGTATGATGATTGTTTATTTTGCTAGACCAAACAGTTTTTATTTAGTATTGGGAGTGGTGTTGTTACTTGCGGGAGAAGCAGTTCGTCTGTGGGCAGTTTCATATGCGGGTGGAATAACAAGAACTAGAAACGTGGGTGCGCCGGAACTCTGCTCTTCTGGCCCATACGCCTTTGTAAGAAACCCATTATATGTTGGAAATATGACGATGTACTTAGGAATTGTTTTTATTGCCGGCGCCGCAAATGTTTATTTAATGGCCTCAACAACGGTTGCGTTTTTTTTAATACAATATAGTTTAATTATTTCTTTAGAAGAAGAAACGCTTAAAGGTTTATTTGAAGCTAATTATAAAGAATACAAGAAAAATGTACCTGCAGTTTTCCCAAGACTTACGCCATGGAAAAACCCGGATAATAGAAGACCGCAAACACTATATAAAACTATAAAAACAGAAAAAAGAACACTGCAAAATATAATTTTTGTTTTAACATTAATTATCCTGCGGACAAATTTTATTTAACATAATAAATAAATTATTGAAATGAGCAGAAACAAAAAAGGCCAAACGTTTTTTATTGTTGCCGGAGAGGCCTCAGGCGATCTGCACGGAGCGCAGTTAATTAGTGAAATCAAAAACATAGCCCCCGAAAGTAATTTTGTTGGCCATGGCGGCGATAAAATGATTAAAAATGGCCTAGAAATAATGCACCATATTGATAGACTGGGAGTAATGGGTTTTTCAGAAGTATTAAAACATATCCCCTTTTTATTAAATGTTATGGGTGAGTCACTTGGAAAGCTTAGAGAGGTAAGACCAGATAGAATAATTTTAATTGACTATCCGGGCTTTAATCTAAGACTCGCTAAAAATTGTAATGGACTAAAAATACCCATAACATATTTTATTCTACCTCAACTTTGGGCCTGGAAAGAGAATCGAATTAAATCTTTTCATCGTTATGTTGACCAAGCGCTTAGTATCTTTCCTTTTGAGAAGGACTGGTTTGAAAAAAGGGGGGTGCCAACAAACTATGTTGGTCATCCTTTTACTGAAATTAATGATATTAAAATGTCGCGAGAACAATTTTTATCTAGACATAAGATACGAAAAGACCAAATAGTTTTAACATTGCTACCCGGAAGTCGACAGCAAGAAATAGATAGGCTCCTACCAATTTACATTTCAGCCGCTAAAGAACTACAGCGACAACAAAAAAAACTAAAGATTGTAATAGCAAAAGCGCCAGGAATTACCCTGCCAATTATTGATGAAGATATTTTAGTTGAAAAGGATAATATCAGAGCTGCCATCTCGCACGCAAAAGCAGCAATTACAACATCGGGGACGGCCAGCCTAGAGTGCGCCGTATTAGACACGCCGCAAATTGTATGCTATAAGCTATCAAGATTTTCTAGCGTTCTCGCTAATTACTTAAATAACGCACCCTATATTTCAATGGCTAACCTAGTTGCAGATAAAAAAATTATCCCAGAATTAATACAAAATGACGTTACCAAAAAACAAATTATTAAGGCAATCCGCCCGCTTTTACAGACCACCCTTGAACGAAGAAAGATGCTGGAGGGGTTTAATGGTGTTCGGCGCAACCTAGGGTTGCCCGGAGCATACAAGCGCGCCGCTGAGGCAATTATAAAAAGAACAGCACATGCCAAACCCTAAGAATGAAAAAAGACTTAAAAACCGCTTTCTTGTTTGGCTTGGAGAGCGAATTGGGCCACAAATGCTTAAGTTGTTATATAATACAAATAAGTGGGAATTTTATGGAAATCACCACATTAATGAACAACTATCTTGTGGAAAATCAATAATTATTGCCTCATGGCATGGAACGCTTTTAACCGTATTTATGGGGCTTGCGAATAAAAACTATTTTGGAATGGCGGGTAATCATCACCCCGAGGCAGAAATCATTTCTCGCGTTGGAAGAAAGTTGGGGTGGCGGGTCATTCGAGGGTCATCAACTGATGGTGGAAAAAAAGCCTATGAACAAATGATTAAATTATTAGAAAAACCAGGCACAGTGTTTGCGATCACACCAGACGGCCCACAGGGTCCAGCTAAAATACCCAAAGCAGGCGCAATAAGGGCAGCACAAAAAACAGGAGCTATTATTATACCAACCGCGGGACAATCAACGCGGCGCTGGTCGTTTAAAAATTGGGATATCTTTTATCTAGCTAAACCGTTTGGTAAAATCATTCAACTCTTTGGAGAACCAATTGTATTAAATCAAGAAGAAGATTATGGCTCTTGTGTTAAAAAATTAAAAGCCGCACTTAATAAACTTGAAGAAGAGGTTGAAGCTCGTGTTGGCATGGGAAACAAATAGGGTCATTAAATATATTTTATTTCCTCTGGCCTTATTTTATTGGGGGGTGATTTTTTGGCGGAATCTTTTTTATTCAACCGGGTTTTTTATTTCAAAAAAACTCCCAACAAAAGTTATTAGTGTTGGAAATATTACAACAGGAGGAACGGGGAAAACACCTGCGGTTATTTTTTTAACTAAGGCTTTATCTAATAAAGGAATAAAGTGCGCAATTTTAAGTCGCGGCTATGGTAGAAAAACAGCTGGGACACAGCTTGTAACAGACGGGAAGACACCCATTTTAGATTGGCAAAATTTTGGTGACGAGCCCTGCTTAATGGCTAATCTTTTACCAGGAACACCAATCGTTGTTGATTCAAAAAGACATCGAGGGGGGATGTTTCTCGTTGAAAACTTTAATCCCGATATTATTATACTTGATGACGCCTTTCAGCACAGATCAATTGAGAGAGATTTAGACATTGTTTTAATTAATAGTAAAGATAAAAAATCAGACCACAGACTTCTTCCTTATGGAGCGCTTCGAGAACCCCTATCGAGCTTAAAGCGCGCAAATGTCTTGATTTTCACAAAAACAAACTTGATAGAGCCGACGGAGTTATTAAAGAGCCTGGCTAAATCAACTAAAAAACCAGTTTTTTCAAGCACCTTAGAAACCCAAAATTTAATTTCATATGACGGGAAGGCTCTTTCAATTAAAAAAGGAATAAAAGCAATTGCGCTTTCAGCAATAGCTGACACAAGCGGTTTTATTACTACATTAGAGCAATCAGGGATAGAGATAGTTAAGAAGTTTAGTTTTGTAGACCACCATAGCTATAAACAATCGGATATTGACAAGATAGCTAGTCAGGCGCAAAGACTTAATACAGAAATCGTAATAACAACAGAAAAAGACATGATCAAGCTTGCTTCTTTAAAGTTTGAAGGGATAAAAATATATAGCATTAAGGTTTCTTTTAGCTTGATGGCGAATGACACAAAAAAACTTTTAAAATTAATTTGCACCTAAAACAATAAAATTATATCTGAGCCATCCCCCAGGCAAATACGACACCAACAAAAGAAACAAGCAATGGCCACCCCGTATTAATCATTTGTCTTGCGCTGGGGTCTTCAAAAACATGAATTTGAACCTCATGTGATGTTATAGCACCCCTTTCATCCATAGCAATTAAAATAATATCATTTGGGCCTCTTTGATTAGGCCTTGGTTTCCATGACAGTACACCCGTTTTCCGATCAAATGTAGAATATTTCGGAAGCTTTACCGCCTTATATGCGACACGATCTTTATTCAAATCTTCCGCCACGACCCGATATTTGTAGTGGTGACCGGTAAGGGCAACGGGTCGCGGCGTAGAAATAATACTTGGATTAATGTTTACAAAAATCTTTCCATCTTGATTGTCATTCGTGTAGCCGTCAGAAACCTGAAAAGAAAATAAGTTCTCATTAATTTGTGCAGCTTTTGGGATCCAAACAACCTTACCCTTTTTGCTAATTTGCATACCCTGAGGGCCCTTTAATAAAGTAAAGAGTAAATCAGCGTCCTTATTTTTATCCTCAACTTGAATATTGTATTTAAAGACCTCTCCAACCATGGCGCTCACGGGAGGATTTGATACTATAATTGGCTGATGATTAACATAAATGTCAAATGTTTGTTCGTCTTTCGAGTATCCATCGGAAACAAGATATTCGACCGATTGCTTATCTACTTGTTCTTGAGTGGGGGTCCATGAAATGACCCCAGTATATTCATCAATCTCCATTCCATCGGGAAACTCCATAAGAGTGTATTTTATACTGCTTAATCTTCGCGCTAAAACTTTAGGTGGACGACCTTTATTCCCTTGAAAAAACTCCCATAGAATATCTTTGATTGCTACCGTTTTATCATCTAACTCTTCAACAGCAATGTTTAACCTGTCATTTTCCCAAAAAACAGAATGAACGTACTTTTTTAAATTTAAGCGAGAAACCTCCAAAGAAAGACTGTCGGTTAATTCTCCATCAGTTAAATATACTGCCGGAGCGTTTAGCCAATCTGCAATATAGCGATCAATGTTTTCTATATAAATGTCATCATTAATTTGAATAGAATAAATACGGTAGTTCTCTACAGGGTCAAGAGGTACGACTTCATCATATAAAAGTAAAGCGCCTCGATTAAGGTCGGACGTCATAATATGATACTCATATTCATTGCCAACCGAACCCTGCATTGGAGGAATTGAAACAATATCAATCGGAGCATTAACAAAATAGCTAGCCTCAATTAATCGTGAGGCGCGCCCGTCACTCACCTCAATTATTAAGTTAGAAAAATCAATGTTTTTTCGATTTGGCTCCCAAACAATCATACCGCCGTATGGGTCCATTCTCATGCCCTCGGGCATCTCAATTGCAGTATAAATCAAATCATCTTTCACATTAGGATCGCTTATGTTTATTTGGAACCGATATTCTTCTCCAAGGCTAATAACGTTCATCTTTAAGGGCCCAGACTCAACAACCGGAGGATGATTAACATATAAAGCAACCATTTGCGAATCCACAGCAACGCCGTGACTAATTTTTACCATAAATTTTTGAGTATCTATTTGGGTAACCCCAGGAGTCCAAGTTACTAATCCAGAGTCATCTATTATCATTCCATCGGGACCAAAAGTTAAATCAAACTTTAAAATGTGTTCTAAGTCAGGACGCCAAATATCAACCTTATATTTATATGGTTTATCAACTGCGGCATCTAAACTTGCCTCTGACAATATTTTCACACCAGCGCGCGCAAAAAGAGAAAAGCTTTGCGCTGCACGATCAAAGCCATCGCTTACTATAACCCTTATCTCGTAAACATTAATATGAGACGAATCTGTTTGCCAGAAAATTGCGCCATCTTCATTGATCACCATTCCAATTGGTTTGTTTTCAAGCTCTAAGTTTATAGATGCATCGGGATTGCGATCTAAAATTAAAGGTTTGTAATAAAAAAGATCTCCAGCTACGAATTCAGTCCCCATTGGCTCTGAAGAAATAACAGGTGGGTCGTTAACATAAAGCCAAAAACGCTCATCGTCGCCCTCAAGGCTAGGAATAACTTTATAGGTTATTAACGAATCTTGGTCTGAAGAGGTAGGGACAACTTCTTCTCCAAGTTTTCTCTCAACATGGTAAGAAAGTTTATACGCTCCAAGTTGCATTTCGTCCGGCACCCAACGTATTGAGCGCGAATCATAATGAAAAAACATTCCTTTTGGCGGTGGCTGAAGCCAGCGAAAACTATAGAACTCTTTTTTTTCTTCCTCAGGGAGCGTATAAGCAAAAGACTGATTAACAGTAAGAACATGCTTAGGCAAAAGTCCACCTGGTAATGGCTGGCCCATCGTTTCTAATGGCTTAGGAATTTTTGGAAGAAGGATCTCTTCTTGTGCTATAAACGGGAACGCATCCAAGACATCTTCTTGTTCTCCATCGATATCTGCAATAACGGGTTTGTCGGGTTCCGGGCCAAAACCTAGCTCGGTTAGAAAGACAGTAGTTTCATAACCATCCCAGCCCGCAGCAATAACCTGGCCGGTATATATGCCAAGGGAAGAAATTGGAAGTGCAGAAAAAACCTGTGCACCGGTTATGCTTTCATCTTCTAGGGTAAAATACTCGGATAACTCCGAAAACCCATCGGCGCTTCCATAGGTTAGAGAAAGAATATTCATATCGCCAGAAACTAAAAGCAAGTCATCATGTGAGTCCTGATTAAAGTCTGATATTTGAAGACCAGACAGAGGGCCACCCTCAACAGGAAGCTTTTCAATAGATAAAAAATCATCAAATAAAGATAATGAAATAATATCACCATTAAAGAAAGGCAAAAGTAAGTCCTCAACGCCATCTTTATCCCAATCTGAGCTCGAAATCCCAGTTGAAATTAGCCCATCTAGCCCAGGAATAGGCGTTTCTTGACTGCTTCCCATTACAAGCTCACCGCCTAAATTATAAAAAGGTTGTGTTCTTAAAATTTCTCCTTCTGGAGAGAGAGCAATTACTTCATCGTATCCATCGCGATTCCAATCAGTAGAAGCGACATAGATTGCACCAATACCTGAACGCATTCCATTAAGTTTTAAGGTTTGTACAACCCTCCAATCACCATTTTCATTAAGATCTAAGATCACAATTTCCCGAAGGGGACTCCCAAGCGAAACAGCAAGCTCTTGATCCATATCTCCATCGTAATCTATTAAACTAAAATTATGACCACGAATAAAATTACGGCCACCAGAAAGATTTAAAACACTTCCAGCCTCCTCATTAAATTTTTCTCCATCCCACGTATAATAAAAAGCAATTGGCTGTAACAGCTCATTTTGGTCAGGCTCTGCAAAGTTTGAAACAGTTATGAGCTCTGGAACTCCATCACCATCAAGATCTCCAAGCTCAACACCAACAAAATTGCCAAGCAAACCATCAGGAGCCCTGAGCTCCCAATTCATTTGTTGGTAGCCATCATCGTTTAGCTCATAATAACGAATAACAGAAATGCTATTATTGTTTAAAGCCCCAGATTCAACCGTTGCAAATTCTTGTAGGCCATCCCCATCGAGATCGTAGGTTCCCTCCATATGTATTATTCTTAACCCCTGAGCATAAATAGTGGAAAAGAAAGCTAAGAATATGCATAGCGTTTTAAAACTCATCTGGTACTATCGGGTAAAACTAAAGGCTTTTCATTCATTGAGCTGTCAGGTTCAGCTTCTAACGCGTTGGCCTCTCTCGCAAGCGTGTCCAAAGGAGAGGCGCTCAAAGAATCAATAGTGGTAGAAAGGCCATCATTCATTGAGCTGTTGGAAACACCTCCTGGGGGTATCTTTTTAATAATTTTTGCCGGAGAATAGAAAGACCTGAAATTAGCCTGGGCTTTTAAGGTATCGGGTATAGAGTCGGCGTGGAAAATTAGCGTATCACGATTTACTGGGTTCAGCCAGGCCTTAATATTTATTGGGGTAAAGGAAGACTCAAAATCAATTTCCGTTAGGGTTTTATGTGAGCCATTTTCTTTTACACTAATATCGCCCCGAATAGCATGAGGCTTACCACCAAAGTATGATATTGTCATACCATGTTGTTGATTAAAAAGAGGAGATGAAATTGAAACTACGCCTGAAATAGCTTCTTCAGATGATAAGAGAGAAACGCCACCACGAATAGAATCAAGCCTCATTTTTAATGGAAAGCCTTCAAAAAAATACTCTGGAAATTTATAGCGCTTTAAATCCCAGCCCTCAAGGTCAAAAGACTGTGATAAAGAATCAAGGGTGGGAGATAGCGAGGCATAGAAGATATTATTTGATAAATCATGTATTATTGACAAGGTAACAATGGAGTCAGGCTTTTCTGAGGAAGACTTAAAATTAAAAGCCCCAGACTTATCTTGTTTTATCCAGCTTAAATTGGCACCGACGCCGACAGTAATTGTTCCGTTTGAATTGACTGTTGTGGCGCTAAACGGCGTTTCTCCATCAAACGTAAAACGGTCCGACTCGTTAATATCTTTTGTTGATATTTCAACACGATGGAAACGAGGCGGAATAAGCACAAAGGGTTCCGGCGGCTTGATTGTATCGCCAACCAAGACCACGAAAGAAGAATCTAAATTTTGCAAAACAGGATGTATATGATGCGTGTCCCCAAAGTCATCTTGCCCGCTTATAAGCTCTTCTTTTAAGCGAACATCAAGATAATAAGAAAGATCCACAACCCCAACATGCTCTCTTGTTGGGACCCATTCTATTCTAAAATCAAAAGGGTTGAATTTCATACCAGAAGGGGGAACTGCAGACCACTTAAAACTATAAAACTCACCAGTCGAATCAGGTAAAATAAACATATTTAGACTATCACCTAGCATTATTGTATCTGATACTAATATCATTAAAGAGTCATTAGCTGACGAGAGGTCAAGGCCCAAAGGTGAATCATAAAGACCGCTTTCTATGCGATTAAGAATAGTGTTATTTATTTCATCTTCACCAGCAGCAGATTTCATTCCAAAAAGCCCGGACTGACTTAATTTGCTTTCTGTAAAAGTTAGCCCAGTATCAGTTAGGGCCAATGCATATATTTCACCTGTGGCAAACGGAATTAAAAGCTCTTGGTTCCCATCACTATTTTCATCGAAAGGTTGAATGTCTGGCCCTGAAATGACGCGAGATCCATTTAGTGCTAAAATATCTGAGCTTACATCTTGGTTGCTATTTGACAAAGAAAACACGCTGGCCCTAAGAAGATTACCTTCAGGGCTAATTAGAGCAGCATAGCCGTCCCCCTCCACCTTAAACAGGCCAACGTAAACGGGGCCATAGCCATTAGATATTAGAGGTGTCGTGTTAAATTGAGAATTAGATTGGACGGGAGACCCCTCTCTTAACTCTAGTGAAAAAACAGTTGAGCTTCGAGTGGGTGTTGAAATGGCTGCTGAAAAAACATTTGCAAAAGACGCCAGATTAGAGGGGCGAATCAAATCAACGGGGCCGCCTTCACTTTTTAAGATTTCTTTGTTTTTAACGAAGCTTTTGCCATTCCACTCAAAAACATTAAGCCAATTATTCAATTTATTCCCCTTTTGGGCAACAATTAACTCTTGTATTTCATCTCCATTTAGGTCTGCAAATTTTACATCTACGATTGACTCTTCGTTCTCAGGCGTGTACTGCCAAAGTGAGCGATGACTACCATCATCATTAAGCTCAACAAGCTCTAGGGGAGCCACAAGTCCATTTAATTTAAAGATTTCACTTTTCCCGTTACGGTTAAAGTCAAAAGTACCAAAAACGTGAAGGTCTTTTGCAATAATAAGCCCAAAGCATAAAATGAGCAAACGGATTGGAAGCCTATATGACAATAGGCCAACCCATAACACTAAATGTGGTATAATAACTTAATGATCTTGAGCTAATACGAATACCCTTACCTAGAGGTTCACTCAAATATAGGTGTTCACCGTCAAATATATCAAGCGAAACGCCTTAAATTTTCATTATCAAAATATACAATTATCATTTCGATTTACAAGCATCCTGAATAAATTAACAGCTTATTGTTTGGCATCTATTTTAACTTGATGAAAAAAATACTAATAATATTTATTTTGGTTAAAACTTTTAGTTTTTCGCAGGGAGATCTTTATCCTACAGAAAAAAACTATGGTGGCGGCGTTGGCTTTAGTACGATGTATATGGTCCTAGATTCAATTCCAGGGCAAGGTATTTTAAAGGCTCTTGGTTTTGACACTGACGAATTAGGCACAAAACCACTTGTCTTTTATGGCGGAGAAGGGTTTGCGCAAATGTCGGGCCCTTGGAGGCTTGGTGGTTATGCGGGAATAGGCACTACACGTAGAAGCAAAGTCTATGACATTAAAACTTATGAAGAAAAAAATAATGACCCGGGATATCAAAAAGATAATATCGCCGAACTTAACACCCTTCAATTGGCAAGTAGCCGTTTTACAGCAAAGGCAAGGATAAGCTTTTTAATAGGGGCAATGACATTTGAATATGTGATTCCTATTTATAGAGACTTAGAAGTAATAACTGGTGCACTAATGGGCGCGGGCGCATATTCACTTGCAATAAGTCAAACTGTAAGAGATATAGAAAAGTATTCTGATATTGGCAAGCACTTTCCTAATAATGAACTAGGCAATAATCCACATTACGCTTATTATGATGGAGATGATGAAATTGTTTATGTAGATCTGAACGAGGATAAGAAGAGCGCTAAAGACCTTAAAAATACTTTTGTAGATCATAAATATAAAACAAAAGAGGTTGGATATCATGAAGTGAACTTAACGGGATCTATGACAGAATTGAACGGTTCCTTTTTTAATTTCCAGCCATATATTGCAGTAAAATGGCAGTTTTTAGACCGTACAGGCCTAAGAATAAGCGCTGGCTTTAATAAAAGCTTAATTAAGAGCGATAATTTAAAAGTAAATGGGTATCAGGACATTGGTGATGCCGAAAATTCATCTTTACACGGGTTCACGGTTCGAACCGTTTTGTATTTTGGTTTATAATTTATTATTGAATGAAAAAAAGATTTTTTTTAAATAACCTTTCTTTATTTACCGGTCTTCTGATGGGTCTTATGATTGCAGTTCCGCTAACTCAGCTAGCGTCAAAGCAAAGCAATGCATATTCCATAATTGAAAGCAAGTTCAAAGTAATGAACCAAATGCTTTATTATGTAAATCAATTATATTATAAAGATGTTGATATGGAAAGCCTTCTGGATGGGGCCCTAAGTGGAATAATGGATCAGCTAGACCCACACTCCGTTTTCATTTCTGCAAAAGATCAAAAAAACATTGATGAACTGTTTAAGGGAGAATTTCAAGGTATTGGCGTAGAATTTGATATTTTGAACGGATATATAACAGTTATCGCCCCAGTTGTAGGTGGCCCCTCAGAGAAAGCAGGAATTCAAGCTGGAGATTGGATTACAGAAATTGATGGAGTAAGCGCAAAAGGGATTGGGCGAGATGAGGTTTATAAAAAATTAAGAGGTAAAAAAGGAACAAGAGTTGACTTGAAAATTGGACGAGTAGCCTCTAGTCCTTTCGATGTCACAATCATTCGCGACGACATACCTCTTTACAGTGTTCGAGCAAGCACGATGCTCGACAATAGAACAGGTTACGCATGGTTAACGCGGTTTTCAACGAAGTCAGGAAAAGAAATGCGAACGGCTGTAAATAAATTATTAGATCAAGGAATGACAAGGATGATTGTTGATCTTAGAAATAATGGTGGTGGCATATTAGAGCAAGCTGCAGAGGTTGCCAATTTATTTATAGCAAAACGAGACACAATAGTATATACAAAAGGGAAAAGCAAAGAAACAGAACAGGCTTTTGTTGCTTCACCAAGAAAAGGAAACGACACCTTTTCCGTTATTGTTTTGATTAATAGGGGTTCGGCAAGTGGCAGCGAAATCGTAGCAGGCGCAATTCAAGACCTTGATCGAGGCTTGGTTGTCGGTGAAACAAGCTTTGGGAAAGGCCTTGTTCAAAGGCAGATTGGCCTAAGTGATGGCTCAGCTATTCGTGTAACAATTGCTCAATATTATACACCGAGCGGAAGATTGATTCAGCGCTCTTTTGACAATGAGAACCCAGATCAATACTATCGAGAGCTATACGAAGAAAATCGTGAATCAAAAATTGATTCATTAAAAAAACTAAGGCCGCCATTTCAAACACGAAACGGAAGAACTGTATATGGAGGAGGAGGCATTACTCCAGATATTTACATTCCTTGGAAGATAGAAATTTCGGAATCCACACGCAAATTAATGGCTCACCCTAAAAGGTTATTATTTAATTGGAGCACAGCATTTGTAAAAAGAGATAGCTCGGTTTCAAATAACTACAAAGATTTTCAATCTAATTGGGCATTCCCAAAAGACACATTTTCAAATTTTTTATCCTATGTCAAGAAAGAGGCTGTCGAGATAAAAACAGATAAATTAGAAAAAGACAAAGCCTACTTAGAAAATATTTTAAAATCTGAAGTAGCCGGCGTAAAATGGGGTCGCGATGAGCTCTGGGGTATTCGCGTTAAAGTGGATAGTCAAGTTTTAGGCGCTCTAAAGCATTTTAACGAAGCTAATGCATTCTTGGTTAAAACCAATTAAATTCCGCGGTTTATGATTTGACTTTCCCAGAGGTAGGGGATAATTTCAATGATTGATTTTACTTAAACGGAGGTAATTAATGGTTCAATATTTTATAGATGGCGGCGCTTTCATGTGGCCAATCCTAATTTCTTTGATTTTTGGACTCGGGTTTGCATTTGAGCGAGCATATTCACTACTAATGTCTTCTATTGATTCGGATAAATTCTTCACTGATGTCTCAGAAACAATTTCGGGGCAAGGCGTAGAGGCGGCAGTAGAGATATGCAATGAAACGCGTGGCCCAGTTGCTGAAATTTTTCATGCAGGTCTTACCAGGACAGATAGGGGCTTAGATGAAGTTGAAAAAGCTATCCAAAACGCAGGGTCTTTAGAAATGTCATTCTTAGAAAAAAACATGATTTGGCTTAACACGGTGATTACTGTTGCCCCCATGATTGGGTTTACGGGTACCGTGGTTGGTATGATTAAAGCTTTTGATGCTATTAAAGCAGCTAACGATATCTCGCCAGCCGTTGTAGCTGGAGGAATCTCACAAGCATTGCTGACCACAGCGTTTGGACTTATTACAGCAATGATAATTCAAATGTTTCAAAATTTCTTTGTATCGCGAATTGATAAACTAATTCTAGACATGGAATCAAACTCTTTAAAGCTAGTAGATCAGCTTTATGAAATGAACTTGTCTAGCAAAAGTAAAAAATAACCAAAAGTGGCTAGAAAACGCAGGTTCAAGGGGGGAGAAATCCCAACATCATCAATGGCAGATATTGCTTTTCTTCTGTTAATTTTTTTCCTTGTAACAACCACGATTGACATGGATAAAGGCCTTGGAATGATTCTGCCGGCTGAGGGGGAAGAACTTGAAATTAACAAAAAGAATATATTGAATTGTTTAATAAATTCAACGGGCAATGTTCTTTTAGGTGGAGAAGCTGTTGAGGTAAGAAATCTTGCAAAAAAAGTAAGGCAAAAGCTTGTTGAAAATGATAAGTTGATTATTTCAGTAAAAGCACATAGCGCGTCAAATTATATGGATTATGTAAAAGTTATTGATCAGCTAAAACAGGCAAACGCCACAAGAATATCAATAGCTGAGTCTGGCTGATGAAAGTAAATCGTAAAACACAGCTTGATACGGAAATCCCCACAGCATCAATGCCAGACATTATTTTCATGCTGTTAATCTTTTTTATGGTTACAACCGTACTAAGAGAATACTCTGGATTGCCAATTTCATTACCAAAAGCAAAACGAATAGAAAAACTTAAATCAAAAAGGCATACATCCCATATTTGGGTTTCAAAAGAAGGTCTTGTTTCAATTGAAGACAAATTATATTCTTCAGATGGTGTACGCCATGTAATGTATGAGAAACGCGTGGCTGACCCTCAACTAGTTGTTTCATTAAAAGCCGATGAAAGGGCAAAAATGAAGCTGATCAGCGAGATTCACACTGAATTGAGAAAAGCTGATGCCCTAAAGTTGAATTATTCATCAAAAACAGCAGTAGATTAAAATGAGAACAGAATTATCGGCTTCCATCAAATACGCCTACCCAGTAATTGTTAGAATTACTAGCTTTGTAGGAATAACGCTCCTGGTTCTTACTTTCTTAATTTTCCCAAGAGCGGCGAATGCAATTGAATTAGAAGAAGAATTTCAAATAATTATTGAGCAAATAGATATTCCTCAAACAGAACAATTTGATCGTCCACCGCCTCCAGCGAGGCCATCTGTCCCGGTAGAGTCAGAGAGTGAAGACATTGCCGATGATGTAACCTTGGATGAGTTTAATTTAGATGATTTTGATGCTTGGGATGCGCCACCGCCCCCACCAGAAGGACCTCGAGTTAGATTTATACCTTATGATGATCCACCGGTTCCACTTACACCAATAAGGCCAAAATATCCTGAAATTGCACAGGAAGCCGGCATAGAAGGAACTGTTGTTGTCCAGGTTTTTGTTGATGATCGGGGTCGGGTAAAAGATACCGTTATCTTAAAAGGAATTCCCAATACTGGATTAGATGAGGCCGCTACATCAGCAATTCGCAAAGTTAGATTCAGACCCGCTAAACAAAGAGAAAGAGCTGTCGGCGTTTGGATATCTATACCAGTAAACTTTAGGCTTAAAAGCTAATTAAATAAAATCTACTTTAGGCTGGCCTTTATAAACTCTCTATTCATTTCTTCAATATAATTTGTTGAAATTTCTTTTGGACACGTAGCTTCACAGGCGCCAGTATTTGTACAGTGCCCAAAGCCTTCCTTGTCCATTTGATTAACCATTTGAAGCACTCGTTTTTTCTGCTCTGGCGCTCCCTGTGGAAGCGCAGAGAACTGAGCGAGCTTAGCTGAAACAAATAAATTTGCAGAAGAATTTTTACAAGTAGAAACACAGGCGCCGCAACCAATACACGCAGCCGCATCAAAAGCATGTTGTGCAATATCTTGTGCAATGGGGATGGCGTTTCCATCGGGGGCACTCCCCGTATTGACAGAAATGTAACCTCCGGCCTGTATTATTCTATCAAACGCACTACGATCAGTAACTAAATCTTTTAGGATAGAAAATGAATCTGCCCTCCAAGGCTCCGCGGTGATTGTATCTCCATCTTTGAAGTTAAACATATGTAATTGACAGGCAGTCGTCGCCTTTACTGGACCGTGAGCTTCACCGTTAATTGACATAGCACAGCTGCCACAAATGCCTTCTCTACAATCATGTTCAAATGCAATAGGGTCTTTATCCTCTTTTATCAATTGTTCATTGAGGACATCCAAAAGCTCAAGAAATGACATATGAGAATTAACATTCTCCATTTTATAGCTTTCAAAATTACCCATTGAATCTGTTGACGTTTGGCGCCAAACCTTAAGTGTAATATTTATATTGCTCATTTGTAACTTCTTTGTGTAGGGGTTACTGTTTCAAACTCAAGTTTTTCTTTATGGAGCTTAGGTTCGCTTGAATCACCCTGACACTCCCAAGCAGATACAAAGTTAAAATTTTGATCATCTCTCAAAGCCTCACCATCACTTGTCTGATATTCTTCACGAAAATGAGCCCCACAAGACTCATCGCGAGTCAAAGCATCACGAATCATTAATTCACCGAGTTCAATAAAATCTGCAACACGTCCAGCTTTTTCTAGTTCAAGATTGATTCCATGCTCATTTCCTGGGACTTTAACATCAGACCAAAAAGAATCTTTTAATGTTTTAATATCATTAAGAGCTTTTTTCAGATTATCTGCCTTTCTAGACATTCCGCAATTATTCCACATTATTTCACCAAGGGATTTATGAAGGCTATCAACGCTTTTATTGCCTTTATTTTTTATCAATTTATCTATTGAAGTTTTAACGTCCGTTTCTGTTTTTTCAAAAGCGGGGTGAGCGTTAGTTGCTGGTTCATTATTGATTTGAGCTGATAAATATGTTCCGATTGTATATGGTAAAACAAAATAACCATCAGCTAAGCCTTGCATCAAAGCAGAAGCGCCCAAGCGATTTGCGCCGTGATCAGAAAAGTTGCATTCGCCAATAGCAAACAAACCGGGAACGGTTGTCATTAAATTATAATCTACCCATAATCCACCCATAGTATAATGAACAGCAGGATAGATTCTCATTGGATTTAAATATGGATCTTCTCCGGTTATCTTATTATACATTTCAAATAAGTTTCCATATTTAGTTTGAACAGCATTTTTGCCCTGCTTATTTATTGCATCAGCAAAGTCTAGATAAACAGATTGCCCTGTTTCTCCAGCCCCATAACCAGCATCACAGCGCTCCTTTGCTGCTCTTGAGGCTATGTCTCTAGGAACTAAATTTCCAAAAGCGGGATATCTTCTTTCTAGGTAATAGTCACGCTCTGATTCAGGTATTTCATCTGGAGCTCTTTTATCACTTTTTTTCTTTGGGACCCAAATTCGTCCATCGTTTCTAAGAGATTCTGACATCAATGTTAATTTTGACTGATAATCGCCAGAAACAGGAATGCAGGTTGGGTGAATTTGAGTAAAACACGGATTACTAAACATGGCCCCTTTTTTATACGCCTTCCAAGCAGCAGTTGCATTACTTCCCATTGCATTCGTTGATAGGTAGTAAACATTGCCATATCCTCCTGTAGCTAAAACAACAGCGTTGCTAGCATATTTCTCTAACTCGCCCGTAATTAAATTTCTTGCAATTATACCCTTTGCATGCCCATCAATTAAAACAATATCAACCATCTCATGCTTAGTAAACATTTGGACTTTGCCTTTTTCAATTTGCCGACTAAGAGCACTATACGCACCAAGCAACAGTTGTTGACCCGTTTGACCTCTTGCGTAAAAAGTTCTTGAAACTTGAACGCCACCAAAAGAACGATTATCTAGCGTGCCGCCATATTCCCGTGCAAAAGGAACGCCTTGCGCTACACACTGATCAATAATGCTTCCACTAACTTCTGATAATCTATAAACATTAGCCTCGCGAGACCGGTAGTCACCGCCTTTTATTGTATCATAAAATAAGCGATAGATGCTATCACCATCATTTTGATAATTTTTTGCAGCATTTATTCCACCTTGCGCAGCAATTGAGTGAGCTCTCCTGGGACTATCTTGAAAACAAAAAGCTTTAACATTGTAACCCATTTCAGCCATTGATGAAGCAGCCGAAGCGCCAGCGAGGCCAGTTCCTATAATAATTACAGTCTGTTTCTGTTTATTTGCAGGGCTTACGAGAGGAATTTTTGATTTATAATTAGACCATTTTTCACCAAGAGCGCCATCAGGTATTTTTGCATCTAGCATTTATTTTCCTCCGTTTAAAATTCCAAACCAAAATGCAATAAAAAAGAAGCCAGAAGGGATTATTAACCAAAATAAAAAACCAATTTTATTAATCATTTTCCCCAAGCCAGTACTACGAATACCGAGCGTTATTAAAGCAGATGAAAATCCATGTTTTACGTGTAAACCTAAAAAGATCATTGCTAGTAAGTATAGTATTGTAATAAAAATATTGCCAAAACCTAATTGGCTATCAGTAACAATTCTGTAATATGAAGAATGGTCTTCGGTAATTTGAAAATTATACCAAAATGTAGATAGATGCGTTACGATAAAAATAAAAAGAATACTGCCAGAAAAAACCATGGTCCTTGATGAAAATGATGAGTGCTTAGACCCAGTATCAGCTTGTGGAACATTTCCAGCCTTTTTGGATTTGATTGTTAAAAAGATTGTATTTGTTATATGAGTAACTAGAATAATAAGAAGGAGAACTTCAAGAATTCGTACAAGCGGTTTTATCTTTTCAAGACTAGAGACCAAAAAATTAAAATTATCAGCACCAGTAAATATTATGAGGTTATTTGCAAAATGAAATAAAAGAAACAAACAAAAAAGTAAGCCGCTTATTGCAACCACCGCTTTTTTGCCGATTGTCGAACCTATAAATTTTTTGATGCTACTCATTAAGTTGTTTCTGTTGGTTAATAATTAAGGCCATAAATTAAAAAGTAAAAGACACTTGTTGAAATAGATAATCATAGCTAAATCCTACCTGAAAGCTTTGCTCCAAGGTGGCCACCATAGTAAAGAATAGCAAGACCTATCAAGGCGGCGGTTGCATAAACCCACTTTTTTAATTTATCGTAAAATATATTTTTATCTTTTGTTCGCCACATAAATAAAAACAAAAAAACTGTACAAGAAAAAACCTGAACCCAGCCATGGTTAAGCCAAAGCGGGAAGACCGAACCAAGGTGACCAATAAAAGTATCGTCAAGTATACCAGTTGTTATAGCAACCGTAGATGAAATAAGAGCAAAAAACATTGTCCACCACCCGCCAGTAAAAAAATCATTTTTATTAAAAATTAAAAATAATAAATCAAAGAATATTGCAACAGTAAAAAGCGCAATTGGGAAATGAATTATTAATGGATGAAAATCATATATCATATTTTTTTAGCTTTATTCCCGCCCAAACACTGAGCCCCCAAAGCAACCATAAAATATATGTTAAATAGACAAAATGTGATGAAGGTATAAAAATATATTCAATTATTGATATTCCTATAAGTGTAATAAAAAACGCAATATGAATAAAACCTCTAGCCATAGCCGTTCCTAAACGTGTCACAATTGTAAACGAGGTTATTAACATCCCAATAGTAGTTACCCACAAACCAAAAAAGCGATATAATAGCGTTAAATATTGAGGTAGGTTTTTATTAATTGGATGTGCAAAAAGATCTTGATATGATTCCTGTAAAAGAATGATATTTGCCGACTCATCTAGCATCCACGGCTCTGATGAAAACATCCAACTAAAACCCATAAAAAAAGAGGTAACTCCCAATAAAAAAAAGGGGACAACTGTAAGATTATGTAATAATTTTGGATTCATAGCTAGGACTTTCTCTTAGAATCTAAACTAGATTCAAGTAGAAAGCTATTAAGAGGCAATCCTGATTTTATATATTTTTTTTGTAGCTGAATAGTTAAAGGTCCATTTATTAAAATATCATTTAAAAGTGCCTCTAAAAGAGGACGCTCATTTTTTATTTTATAAAAAGTTTCTCTGCGATCAAGGCCTTCTAAACATAAAGCCGATAAAAGTGAAAGCCAGTCGCCAATAGTTTTACCGCTTGGCCCCTTGTTTGAAAAAGATAAATTATTTGCTGTTTGGATTAATTTCTTACGTTCTAAATCACTCCACTCTGAAACAAGCGTTAAAAGAGTTTCTCTATTTTTTTTATCAGTTAATAGCCCAGTCATAAAAGCTGCAGGTGCGAGTTCAAAGCCTCGCGGTGGGCAGTCGCTTGAGCGTATTTCTAAAACAGTTTTAAAACGCACATTTGTGAATGACTGATGTAGGGCAGATAAAATATGGAGCTCATCTAAAGAATCATCAGATAAAATCATTTCCTCCATTGTTCCACTAAAAGAATTAGCATTTTTAGAAGAATCGTATATAAAAATTGCCTGAAGATCTTTAATCCAATTAGCATAGTCAATGACGATTGATTCGAGTGAGTTAATATTATGTTCAAAAAGAGAACCACAACGACTAGGATCAGTATTAGACCAAATTTTCCAGCGCATATTAGTATTTCCTACTGGCTCATTTTTTATAAATGGAGCATTAGAAAATAAAATACTTACTAAAGGTTGAATTGAATCAGCGATATATGCCATTTCATTTGCATCTTCTTCTGAAGTAAAATCAATATTTAATTGAATACTCGTTGTGTTCCGCATCATCCAAGGGCCGAGTTCTGCCTTTTTTATAAATTCATTATGCATAAGTTTATACTTTAATGAATCTATTAATTCGATTTCATCGGGGGAGAAAAATGGATCCACCGATAAGAAAAGACGATTAATCTCATGTTCTTTACAAAGCGCTTCCTCTTTTATCATGTGTTGATCATATTGCCTTTGAATTTCCCATAAGTTTACATGAGGAAGTGATGCCCACTCTAATTGACCGCCGGGCTCGAGAGAGCATGAAAATGCATCGCTATTCAACTTTATTTTATCTAAAAGTTCTTTAGCAGAAAAAGAATTTGTTTTATTTACCGGCAAGCGCTTCATATGCTTTGTATAATAAAGCCCTTCAATTTCAACACCCAATTTCCGTTGATTCTCAGGTACACAATTTGACAAAATTACATTTTTAATTTTATTAGCAGAATTCAATTTTAATACTGTTTCATTTTATTTAGCATTCTAGCAATAGATTTTTCTTGGTTTTTATTAACAATATCATCTTTATTAACCCAAGCAATTTCATGTGACTCATTGCTTGCGATAAGACTAGGGTCTTCACGCTCAGCTTCTAGAATATAACGAACATCAAAATGTAAATGAGAGGGGGTTTTATCATAAATCGGAATTTGATGAATATCAAGGTCAAAAATTTTATCGTAAATAATTTTAAATTTTTTCAACCCAGATTCTTCCCTTGCTTCTTTAAGAGCAACGGCCAATAAGTTTGAATTCCCTTCTGCGTGCCCGCCAAGTTGAAGCCACATATCTAACTGTTTATGATTGGTCATTAATACCCAATTTCTAGTACTGTCAACGACCCAAGCAGAGCCTGTAAAATGCCCGTACCAGTTATTCCTTGCAAAACAATTTTCATAGTTATTAATAAAATCTAGAACTTTACCAACTTTTAAAGACTCCTCAGGATATTTTATTAAATAGTCATTTAGATTATTTATTAAGCTTTTATTTTTCTTCATTATTCTATGATTTTAGTATGATAAATTAAAGGTTAGTTCTTGATTGAAACTGTAAATTAAGCGATATTTTTTTGTTAATTCAATTGAAAGAAACGACATGAAATCTATTTATTATTTTGGGAAAAACAATTCTGATGGTCAAGCTGATATGAAAAATTTACTTGGCGGGAAGGGTGCAAACCTAGCAGAAATGGCAAAGTTAGGCATTCCAGTACCAGCAGGGTTAACAATTACAACTGATGTTTGTACGTACTATTATGAGAATAAACAAATATTCCCCAATAATTTAGAAGAAGAACTACAACAATCACTTAAAAAAGTAGAAGCAGATATGGGTAAAAAGTTTGGTGATTTTAACGACCCCTTGCTTTTATCGGTTCGCTCAGGGGCAAGAATGTCAATGCCGGGCATGATGGAAACGGTCTTGAATGTTGGACTTACCTCTAAAACGATTCCAGGCTTAATTAAAAAAACCAATAACCCTAGATTTGTTTATGATGCCTACAGAAGATTAATTATGATGTATTCAGATGTTGTTATGGAAAAAGCAGCAGGAATTGAGCCTCAAGAAGGAAAGGGGATAAGGCGCCAGTTAGAAGATATTCTAGAGAAATTTAAAAAATCAAAAGGATATGATTCAGATATTAATCTTTCCGCAGACGATTGGGAGTTAATATCAAATAATTTTAAAGAATGTATAAAAACAGTTTTTGGCTCATCGTTTCCAGATGATCCTTATGAGCAATTGTGGGGTGGAATAAAAGCAGTTTTTCAAAGTTGGAATGGAAAGAGAGCAATCAGCTATCGAAGGATAGAAAACATTCCTCACGAGTGGGGGACAGCTGTAAATGTTCAAGCAATGGTGTTTGGGAACACCGGCAATCAATCAGCTACCGGCGTAGCCTTTACACGAAATCCAGCAACAGGAACAAATACTTTTTATGGAGAATGGCTCCAAAATGCACAAGGCGAAGATGTTGTTGCGGGAATTAGAACACCGCATCCTTTAAATGAAGCAACAAAAACAAGCGAATCTGAACACCTTGAGTCATTAGAGTTATTTTTGCCAGAAGTATATGCAAGATTAGATAAAATTCGAATAAGTCTTGAGAAACATTATAATGATATGCAAGATATTGAGTTTACAATTGAAGAAGGTAAACTTTGGATGCTTCAAACAAGGACAGGCAAAAGAACAGGTGGGGCAGCAATCCAAATGGCGGTGGATATGGTAGGAGAAGGAATGATAGATAAAAAAACAGCTATTATGCGTGTAAACCCGGAGCAAATTGATGAACTACTTCACACTCGCTTAAATTCAGAAGAAGAAAAAAAATCTCAATTATTAACGCGTGGGCTACCAGCGGGCCCTGGTGGCAGTGTGGGGCAAGTTGTATTTACGGCAGATGATGCTGAGAGCTGGGCAAAGCTTGGGAAAACAGTTATTTTAGTGAGGGAAGAAACATCTCCTGAGGATGTGCATGGCATGCACGTTGCTGAAGGAATTCTTACAGCAAAAGGAGGAATGACATCGCACGCGGCATTGGTAGCACGTGGTTGGGGTAAGTGTTGTATTGTTGGCTGTGCATCAATAAATATTAATTTTGATAAAAAAGAAATGAATATTGATGACGAGCTAATAAAAGAAGGCGATTGGATATCAATGAATGGGACCACGGGGACCGTTTATCTTGGCCAAGTCTCATTAAAATCGGCTGACCCCGAATCTAACCAGGCATATAGAGAACTAATGTCATGGGCAGATGAAGTTAGAACATTAAAAGTTCGGACCAATGCTGAAAGTCCATCTGATGCAAAGCAAGCTATTGCTTTTGGGGCAGAAGGAATTGGCCTTTGCCGTACGGAGCATATGTTTTTTGACCCAGAACGAATCATTGAAATGAGGAAAATGATTTTAGCTGAGAACGAATTGGATCGTAGAAAAGCAGTAATGAATCTCCTCCCATTTCAAAGAGAAGATTTTAAAGGTATCTTAGAAGCAATGGCTGGTAAGCCCGTTACGATTAGATTGTTAGACCCACCTTTACATGAATTTATTACGCTAAATAATAAACAACTAGACTCACTGGCGAAGGAACTAAATGTCACATCTCAAAAAATAAAAGATAGGATTAAAACTCTTCACGAGCTTAACCCGATGCTTGGGCACAGAGGATGTCGTTTAGGAATAGCTTATCCAGAAATAACTGAAATGCAAGCTCGCGCTATTTTTGAAGCTACAGCCTCATTAATTAAAGATAAAATAAATGTGATGCCTGAGGTCATGATTCCTTTAGTTGGGAATCATACAGAATATGAAAATCAAGAAAAAATTGTAAGAGATGCAGCAGATAGAGTAATCAAAGAGACAGGAATCAATTTTAAATATCTTGTGGGAACAATGATTGAATTGCCTCGTGCGTGCTTAACTGCCGATAAAATAGCAAAAAATGCTGAATTTTTCAGCTTCGGGACAAATGATTTAACACAGACAACTTATGGATTTAGTCGTGATGATATAGGTGGCTTTTTACCAGACTACCTAGAAAAGAAAATATTAGACTATGACCCTTTTCAGAGCCTTGATCAGGACGGAGTTGGTCAGCTAGTTTCCATGGCAGTTAAAAAAGGAAGAGATGTTAAAAAGGAATTAAAGATAGGAATTTGTGGAGAGCATGGAGGTGACCCGGCTAGTGTTGAATTTTGTCATAATGAAGGGCTCGACTATGTAAGCTGTTCTCCATATAGAGTACCTATTGCACGTTTTGCAGCAGCTCAATCAGTATTAAAATAAAATGTTGATTTAAGAAATTATTCCCAATACTTTTTTAGGACGAAATGAATTACATAAAGAGATATTTCAATAATAATAATAACGTCAATTTATTTGACGTGGGGCTAGCCGTGTAACTTAACGGAATCAACAACTTTATAAAAACCCCCATAACCTAAAAGTTCTGGGGGTTTTTTTTTGTTAAAAAGGAGATAAATAATGTGTGGAATATTTGCCTGTAAAGGCAATCTGACTAATTGGAAAGATTTAAAACCGCATATAGCAAAAATTAGCTATCGTGGCCCAGATAATTCAAAAACAATTATAATCGATGATAACTTACTTTTTGGTTTTCATAGATTAGCCATTGTTGGGACGAATGAATCTGGAGACCAACCTCTATTTCATCCAAGCGATGATAGCCTTGCATTGATTTGTAATGGTGAGATTTATAACTATAAGCATTTAGAAAAAAAGTATGATTTTGATTTAAAAACAGGTTCAGATTGTGAAATTATTTTACACATGTATAAAAAATTTGGTATTATAAAAACAATTAAGTCATTAGATGGTGTTTTCATGTTTTTGCTCTATGATAAAAAACAAAAAAAGTTATATGCTGGTAGAGATCCTTTTGGTGTGCGACCAGGATTTATAGGAAACCAAGGCGATAATATTTTCTTTTCTTCAGAAGCAAAATCAATTAGCGATTTTTGTAAAACAGTTAGGCCATTTCCGCCCGGTCATTGGTGGGAGGGTGATAAACCAAGAGCATTTAATAAATATTATAAAAATAAAAAATTTGCTCTT